>Ga0315268_10001669_pt1 | contig 25625 bp, 21 predicted proteins | sample C1_top_MG_FD_204535 | JGI IMG/M metagenome (GOLD analysis project Ga0315268, IMG submission 204535) | Sediment microbial communities from Yellowstone Lake, YNP, Wyoming, USA - C1_top | ecosystem: Environmental > Aquatic > Freshwater > Lake > Sediment | place: USA: Wyoming | collected 2017-08-01
AGAAAAACGGCGCAAGATTTGCAGGTACTACATGCTCTTCCAGCACGGTCGCAAGAACATCCTCCGCATCTAGTGGACTTGCAACGCCATCACGGACCTCATCTAGCCGAACCTCTTGCCCTTGCAGCTCACCTTTAGGATCAAAAAACCAAGTTCGCGTAATTTCAAATCCATAATCATCTACCACCATCAACCTCACCGATACACGCATCTGATCCCGCTTGGTAGCAAGAGCTTTGCCATGTAATGCGCCTTGTAAAAACTTTGCGTATGCGTTGCTTTGCAAGCCAGCACGCGCAAGATTGTGGGTGGCATCTTCGCCATACAAACACAAATAGAGCGCTTCCAACAAGGTGGTTTTGCCGAAGCCATTCATGCCACCAATCAAAACCAGATTGCGGCCCTGCTCAGGCTTTGGAAACTCAAAGCGTTGATGCTGATAGGCTTTGAAGTTAGTGAGTTCAATCTTGTCTATCCACATGGTTAATCCATCCGCTCAAAGGCGCTATCAAACTCGTCATAAATTCCGCGCGCACGCTCCCGGTGCTGATGATTCCGCTCAATCGCGACCAACTCCTTTAATACTTCGACAGGCACTTGATGCCGGGCGCACAACTCTTCCAGAACGCGATACGCTTTGTCGTCTCTCCAAAGAGGCACATCGCTAGATAGATGATCTTCCATGTTTTCTCCCCTTGTTACTCTCGTATTAAATCTTCTGTCCAAAGGCGACGAATTATTTGGATTTCCGCATCGCTAATTAGCTGCTCACCATACTCTTCTTGAGTTTCCATCAGTTTCTGCAAAATTATTCCCCTTGCCTGTACCGTAAAAGGGCCCGGAATATGTTTGCCGTCTTGAATATTGAAAGTGACATGACCATTTCGACGCGCTACTTGACGCATCGCTGAAGCATTACGAATTACTTTTAGCCAGTCCCTGAATGCAATCAGGCAGGCATACTGTGACTTGCCACTATCGACAAAACCTTGCAGGCTTTTGTCTTTTTCCACCACGGTACATGTCCAGCAACCAAAGCGGCTGGAGTTCGTTCCACATCCTGGAGCTTCCTGTTTGGAAAGCACAATGGGGCATTCGCCACCTTCCGCATCCCTGTAAAGCTGTGCCAATCCAGTATGTGAGCCACCCCAAGGCGGCAAATTTGAAGCAAGAATTTCCCACACCTCGTCTGTGGTCAGATCAACGATGGGCCGATAGATAAATGCACCGGGTAATTCAGAATGTGGGGAAAGGTTGGTGCTTGCTAGATTCTCGCGTTTCTCAATATTCGCACGGCGTGAATTGCTCTCATCCAAACGAACGCCCAGCACCACAATGGCTGATCCACATGCAGAAACCGAATCGAGAATATAGCGGCTGGTTGGTTGTATCTTTAACCTGTCCGTACACCAGCGAAAGGTTTGATTGGGAGTGGGGTAACCGCGCCCAATAAGATTCACCCAAAAAGTTTTCTCAGTATCTGGATGGGTAGTGACTACGCTAATAGGCAAGCGAAGATTACGCGCAGCTTGCTCAATTATCAGTTGTGAGGAATGTAGATGTGCTGCGACCAGTGGACTTTCTACCAATGTATCGTTGGATACAATGTGGACAGGGCGAGTGCGCCGCGAGGGTGCTATTGAGAGGAGTGCGTCAAAAACTGCATGAACAACCAGTGTACTGTCCTTCCCGCCGGAGAACCCTACTATCCAAGGATAATTCTGTGTGGGTGAAAGATACTCGTCGCAGATTGCCGCAACAATATTAGTGAACTTTTCAGCGGCATCCTCGGCCTCTTGGCTGCTGGCTGCTGGCTGCTGGCTGCTGGCTGCTGGCTGCTGGCTGCTGGCTGCTGGCTGCTGGCTGCTGGCAAAACAGCGTGAATCAAACCACCCATGAACACAAATCCCCGAAAATAAACATCAAAACAAACACAGGCCGCATTCTAACAACTTGCCATATTTCGTGTGCCATCAATTACGCCGCCATCCTTTCCACTTCGCGCTCAATTTTCTCCTTCAACTCAGCCTCGGCGATTTTCAAATCGTAGCTCAGTTGCAGGTTCAGCTAGGATTGCGCATCCGTGCTGAAATAGCGGGCCAGTCGCAGCGCGGTATCAGGCGTGATCGAGCGGCGTTCCTTGACGATCTCGTGCAACCGCGTGGCAGGTACGCGCAACGCCTGCGACAGCGCGTGGACGCTCATGCCCATAGGTGCGAGGTATTCCTCGCGCAAGATTTCTCCCGGATGTACCGGGCGCATTTTATTTTTCACCATTGATGGTAGGAAGTCCTCAACCATTTTCACCGCACCGATAGGTTCATCTGTGTATTTGATTTTCTTGCTCATGGATTTCCTTCCTTTGCATGCGAGTGGAAATCATACGCTTGCGCTGCTTATTTACACCACAGTTTTGCATGGCGGTTATACAAAGGTGGGCACAACGTGCCCACGAATTTTCGGTTTTGGTTTTCGCATTTTATTCCCCTGTTTCGCCACCGAGTAGCGCAGGTTGGTCAGGGAATTCTGACGAATATGTTTGAGCACGTGGCCGCGTAGCGGATCGCGCGAGTTTATGAGGAAGCCTGACCAGCCGAGCAACGCAGGGAATCCCGTGAGGGATGGCGGATTGGGGTCGCCTTTTCTTGGGTTACTTTCTTTTGGCGAAGCAAAAGAAAGTGACTAGCAGCCGGTCTACCACCGGCGAAGTTGCCTTTGATTTTTGATGCTATTAGAGCTCCAGCACAACATGCCATGTGCGATCACCCTCCGAGTACAAGAACCTCTGCGAGGTAAATTCGCACCTAAAAATACCCCCCAAACACCCCCCCCAAACAAAAATCCCCTGCCATTTCTGACAGGGGATTTTGTTTGCTGCAATCTGGGCGACAGATATTACTTGTGTACGCCCAGCTTTTGACGCCAGCCTGGGAAAATCTTGTCGGCATCGCCTGGGAACGATTCGAATGCGCGAGCGAATTCTTTGTGCTCTTTCGCGAATTCGATCGGATCGGCACCCGCCTTCCAGCACTCGTACGATTGACGCAGGGAGATCGCGCCAGCGGCCGGGCTGTCGATGTGGCCGTAGGAGCCGCCACCGGAGGTGTTGATCACGTTGCCGTGGCCGAGGTTCTCGAAGAAGCCTGGCAGGCGCAGCGCGTTCATGCCGCCGGAGATGATAGGCGTAGTGGGCTTCATGCCATACCACTTCTGGAAGTAGATCGGGCCCTGGCACTCGTCGCGCTCGATCATGTAGGCGATGTTCTTGTCATCGGCTTCACCTTCCATCTTGCCGTAGCCCATGGTGCCGACGTGGATGCCGGAAGCACCTTGCAGACGGGACATCTTGGCCAGCACAAACGCTGTGTAGCCGCGCTTGGCAGACGGCGATGTGATCATGCCGTGGCCTGCGCGGTGGTAGTGCAGGTATTGGCCGGCGTATTGACGACGAGCGGTGGTGACCATGCCGGGGCCGCCGACGAAGCCGTCAACCAGGAATGCCAGCTTGTCTGCATCCGGGCCGAATGTTTCCAGCGCGTAGTCTGCACGGGCGCACATTTCATAGTGGTCGTCGGCGGTGATGTTCATCGAAAACAGCTTGGCTTGGCCGGTTTCGTCCTGTGCGCGCTTCATTGAGTCATAAACCAGCGGCAGAACTTTTTTCAGCGGGCAGAACACCTGGTTGCCTTGTGGCTCGTCGTTCTTGATGAAGTCGCCGCCCAGCCAGAACTGGTAAGCTGCCTTGGCGAATGGCTCGGGACGCAGGCCCAGCTTGGGCTTGATGATCGTTCCGGCGATGTAGCCGCCGTTCACTACCGGACGGCCGAGAACGCGCCACATGTCGCTGATGTCCTTGGACGGACCGTCGAACAGCTGGATTGCGCGCTCAGGAACGTAGAAGTCATGGATCTTGGCGTGCTCGATGTCGCCCATGCCCTGGTTGTTGCCGATGATCAGGGTCAGGATGGACACCAGCATCATGCGGCCGTCGGTGACGTTGCGGTCGAACAGGTCCATCGGATAGGCGATGCGCATATCTTCGGTGGCTTCGTCGATGTAGTAAACCAGCGCGTCTACGCCCTTGGTGAAGTCGTCGGTAGTGCTGACTTCAACGTTGGTGCCGGTGGAAGATTCGGCTGCGAAGTGGGCAGCGGCTTCGAGGTAGCCGTAGCCTGCCTTCGGCTTCATTTTGTAAGCGACCAGAATGTGCTTGCCGCCCTTGATAAGGTCGGCTTCTTTCAGATCCAAGTTTGCATAACGTGCTGACTGATCCATTGCTTTACTCTCCTGAGGTAATTAACAAATCGACTGAAATCGCGATGGACGAGAATATAAACGTGAGCATTCATAAATAATAGTCAAACTTTTTTATTCAACCCATAAAAATAACTTATGGTAAAATTTTTCCATGCTTCACCTTACCCTGCGCCAATTACAAGTCTTCGAAACCGTGGCACGGCATCTGAGCCATACAGTTGCGGCCAAGGAGCTCTATCTCAGCCAGCCCGCCGTTTCAATGCAGATCAAACAGCTGGAACAAAGCGTCGGCCTGCCGCTGCTCGAACAAATCGGCAAGCAGATATATCTGACCGACGCCGGACGCGAGATGCTGCATTACAGCCGCGCCATTTCTCAGCAGTTACAGGAAATGGAAGCGGTGCTCAGCGAAATGAAGGGCATGGAACGCGGGCATCTGGATATCTCGGTGGTCAGCACGGCCAACTACTTCATGCCGCAATTGCTGGCGAAATTCTGCCAGCAGCATCCCAAAATTCAGGTCAGCCTGCATGTGGCCAACCGCGATTCCGTGCTGCAGCAGCTGGCCGAGAACCGTACCGACCTCGCGATCATGGGGCAGCCGCCCGAAGGCGGCGAAATGCTGGCGCAGTCCTTCATGAAAAACCCGCTGGTGATCATTGCGCCACCGGGTCATCCATTGTGCAAGCACAAGCAGGTCAAACTGAAACAGCTGGAACAGGAAAATTTTCTGTTGCGCGAACAGGGTTCCGGCACGCGCAGCGCGATGGAGCGCTTCTTCGCCGAACACGGCATCGCGTTTCACGCCGGCATGGAAATGGGTACCAACGAGGCGATCAAGCAGGCGGTGCAGGCCGGCATGGGGCTGGGCATACTTTCGCTGCACAGCGCCGAGCTGGAACTGGAAACCGGACGGCTGGCGGTGCTCAACGTGGAGCATTTTCCGATCGTGCGCCACTGGTATATCGTCTATCGCAAGAGCAAGCGGCTGTCCAGTGCTACACAGGCATTCAAACAGCTGCTGCTCACCGAAGCGGAACACCTGACCATGCAGGTCGGCGGCAAGGCCAAGAAATAGCCGGAAAATCGGAGCAGCAATAAAGAAGCGGCCCGAAGGCCGCTTCTTTATTGCTGCGTTTTTACTGCGTTACTTGACGATCGCTTGCAGTTCGCCCTTGGCATATCTGATCGCCATTGCATCCAGCGCGATCGGCTTGATCTTGCCAGCCTGGCCGGCGGAGCCGAAGGCTTCGTAACGCGCCTTGCAGATCGCCTTCATCGCCTTGGTGGTTTCGGCCAGGAATTTGCGCGGGTCGAAATCCTTGGGGTTCTGCGCCAGGTAGCGGCGGGTCGCGCCGGTGGAAGCCATGCGCAGGTCGGTGTCGATGTTCACCTTGCGCACGCCGTGCTTGATGCCTTCAACGATTTCTTCGACCGGCACGCCGTAAGTCTGCGGCATCGCGCCGCCGAACTGGTTGATGATCTCCAGCCATTCCTGCGGCACGGAAGAGGAACCGTGCATCACCAGGTGCGTGTTGGGGATGCGCGCGTGGATTTCCTTGATGCGGCTGATCGCCAGTGTGTCGCCTGTGGGCGGCTTGGTGAATTTGTACGCGCCGTGCGAAGTTCCGATCGCGATCGCGAGTGCGTCAACGCCGGTCAGGCGTACGAATTGCGCAGCCTCTTCCGGGTCGGTCAGCAGCTGGTCGTGGCTCAGCACGCCTTCCGCACCGTGGCCGTCTTCCTTTTCACCGTGGCCGCTTTCGAGCGAGCCCAGGCAACCCAGTTCGCCTTCGACCGATACGCCCACCGCATGCGACATTTCGACGACCTGGCGCGTAACGTTCACGTTGTAGTCGAAAGAGGAGGGAGTCTTGCCGTCGGTCATCAGCGAGCCGTCCATCATCACGCTGGAGAAGCCGGACTTGATGGCATTGATGCAAACAGCCGGCGATGCGCCGTGATCCTGGTGCATGACCACCGGGATGTGCGGGTACATTTCCACCGCAGCTTCAATCAGGTGGCGCAGGAACGGTTCGCCTGCATATTTGCGCGCCCCGGCGGAGCCTTGCATGATCACCGGGCTGTTGCACTCATCGGCCGCTTCCATGATGGCCTTGACCTGCTCCAGATTGTTCACGTTGAACGCGGGCAGGCCGTAGCCGTTTTCTGCCGCATGGTCCAGCAGTTGACGCAATGATACGAGAGCCATTTACTTCTCCTTTTAGCTAATTAAAAAATTCAATGATAAAGTCGTCAGAGGCAAGTTTGGAAATTCACCAGCGGACTTCTTAAGTCTTACGCTTAGCCACTGTTTTTAACTTTTATGGTCACCCACGCGCACGATTTTCATCGTATTGGTATGCCCGCTTTTGCCGATGGCCTCGCCTATCGTCATCACCATCAGATCGCCGTCCTGAACCAGACCCAGGCGCACCAGTTCGTCTTCCGCTTCGCGCAGCGTAACCGACGGGAGTTTGGAGCTGGGTTTGAATGCGATCGGATGCACGCCGCTGAACAGCGTGACTTTGGTCAGCGTCGCTGCGGTCGGTGTCAGCGCAAAAATCGGCACGCCGGCATTCATGCGCGACATCCACAGCGTGGTGGAGCCGGACTGGGTCAGCGCCACGATCGCCTTGACCTTGAAATGGGAAGCCGCATACAGCGCGGACATCGCGATAGACTGGTCAACACGCGTGAATTTGCTGTGTGACAGACGATGATCCAGCGCGTTGTCTTCCGCTTCCCTCTCAGCCTGGGAGCAGATGCGCGCCATCGCTTCTATGGTTTCGACGGGGTAATCGCCGACAGCGGTTTCCGCAGACAGCATCACCGCATCGGTGCCGTCCAGCACCGCATTGGCGACGTCAGATACTTCCGCACGCGTAGGGATGGGATTGGTGATCATCGATTCCATCATCTGCGTTGCGGTGATAACCAGCTTGTTCTGAGCGCGCGCCATTTTGATCATGCGCTTCTGCAAACCGGGTACCGCAGCGTCGCCGACTTCCACCGACAAATCCCCGCGTGCCACCATGATCGCATCGGATGCTTCGATGACTTCGTCCAGCACAGGGATGGCTTCGGCCCGCTCGATCTTGGCCATCAGCAGGCTCTTGCCGCCCGCTTCGTGCATCAATGTACGCGCGAGTTTCATGTCGTCGGCCGAGCGCGGGAATGACACCGCCAGATAGTCCGCCTTGATTAGCGCGGCTGTCTTGATGTCTTCCTTGTCCTTGTCGGTCAGCGCGGGTGCGGTCAGTCCGCCGCCTTTGCGGTTGATGCCCTTGTTGTTGGACAGCACGCCGCCGCGCACCACTTTGCAGATAACCTGCGTGCCTTTGACTTCGACCACATCGAATTCGAGCATGCCGTCATTCAGCAGCAGCACAGAGCCAGGGCTGACATCGTTAGGCAGTTCCTTGTAGTCCAGGCCAACGCGCTCCTGGTTGCCAAGGCCATCCCAGGCAGCATCGAGAATGAACGTATCGCCGTTGTTCAGGATGATCTTGTCATTCTCGAACTTGCGCACGCGGATTTTCGGCCCCTGCAAGTCTGCCAGTATGCCCACCGTGCGGCCGCAGGCGGCAGCAGCTGCGCGCACCATTTCCGCACGCCCCATGTGGTCCTGTGCCGTGCCATGCGAAAAATTCATGCGCACCACATCCACCCCGGCCCGTATCATTTCTTCCAGAACTTTGGGGTCGTTGGAAGCGGGTCCGAGGGTTGCAACAATTTTTGTTCTACGCAGCATGATTTCCTAGTGTTTGATTATTTTGCGGCACGCTGTTCCAGAATTTCGACGGCCGGCAATTTCTTGCCTTCCAGAAATTCGAGAAACGCACCGCCAGCGGTAGAAATGTATGACACCTTGTCATAGATGTCGTACTTCTGGATTGCGGCTATGGTGTCGCCGCCGCCTGCCAGCGTGAAAGCTTTGGTGTTGGCGATCGCCATGGCGATGGTCTTGGTACCTTCGCCGAACTGATCAAACTCGAACACCCCGACCGGGCCGTTCCATACCACGGTGCCGGCCTTCATGATGATATCGGCCAGTTCCTGCGCCGAATTGGGGCCGATGTCGAAAATCATCTCGTCGTCGGCCACATCTTTCGCGTCTTTCAGAATGGCGGGCGTATTCTCATTGCCGGGCAGAAACGGGGCTTCTTTGCCGACTACAACATCTGTTGCGATCGGAATGCTTGCGCCGCGATCAGACATTTTTTTGATCAATGCCTGCGCGGTCGGAACCAGGTCGTTTTCGCACAGCGATTTGCCGACCGGATGGCCGGTTGCCTTGAGGAAGGTGTTGGCGATACCGCCGCCGACCACCATTTGATCCACTTTTTCCGACAGGCTTTCCAGCACGGTCAGCTTGGTCGAAACCTTGGAGCCGCCGACGATGGCGACCATCGGACGGGCCGGGCTGAGCAGGGCTTTGGTCAGCGCTTCCAGTTCCTGGGTCAGCAGGATGCCCGCTGCCGCAACCGGAGCGTATTTGGCCACGCCGTGGGTCGAGGCTTCGGCGCGGTGCGCGGTGCCAAACGCATCCATCACGAACACGTCGCACAGAGCAGCATATTTTTTGGAGGTTTCATCCAGGCTCTTTTTCTCGCCCTTGTTGAAACGGCAGTTCTCCAGCAACACCAGTTCGCCGTCGGCGACTTCAAATCCGCCGTCCACCCAGTCCTTGATCAGGCGCACCGGTTTGCCCAGCTTGCTGGAGATGACATCCGCCACCGGCTTGAGCGAGTTTTCTTCGGAGTAAACGCCTTCTTCGGGACGGCCCAGATGGGAAGTCACCATCACGCGCGCGCCGGCTTTCAGCGCGGCGTTGATCGTGGCCATCGATGCGGTAATGCGCGCATCGGAAGTTACCTTGCCGTCCTTGACGGGCACATTGAGATCGGAGCGGATCAGGACGCGCTTGCCCTTGAGATCCAGATCGGTCATTTTGATTACGGACATGATTTTTCCTTTGAAACGGGCTTTGAAATACAAAGGGGCAGGTCGCCAGACCTACCCACTTTTGTTCGGCGGGTTAACTAATCCGCCTTACGCGATGTGACGCACCATGCGCATCAGGTTGCAGGTGTAGCCGTACTCGTTGTCGTACCAGGCCACAACTTTGACAAAGGTTGGATCCAGCGCGATACCGGCTTCGGCATCGAACACGGAGGGGCAGGTCATGCCCCGGAAATCGGTGGAAACTACTTTTTCCTCGGTGTAGCCCAGCACGCCTTTCAGCGGGCCGCTTTCCGATGCCGCTTTCATCACGGCGCAGATTTGTGCGTAGGTGGCTTCCTTGTTCAGCTCGACCGTCAGGTCAACCACGGACACGTCAGAAGTCGGCACGCGGAACGCCATGCCGGTCAGCTTCTTGTTCAGTTCAGGGATGACCACGCCGACAGCCTTGGCTGCGCCGGTCGAGGAAGGAATGATGTTTTCCAGGATGCCGCGACCACCGCGCCAATCCTTGTTGGATGGGCCGTCCACGGTCTTCTGTGTTGCAGTTGCTGCGTGCACGGTGGTCATCAGGCCGCGCTTGATGCCGAAGGTGTCGTTCAACACCTTGGCCACCGGAGCCAGCGCGTTGGTGGTGCAGGACGCGGCGGAGACTATGGTTTCGCCCTTGTAAGTGTCGTGGTTCACGCCGTACACGAACATCGGGGTGTCGTCCTTGCTCGGTGCCGACTGGATCACTTTCTTGGCGCCTGCATTGATGTGCGCCTGGCAGGTGTCCTTGGTCAGGAAGAAGCCGGTGCACTCGATCACGATATCCACGCCCACTTCGTTCCACTTCAGGTTGGCCGGATCGCGTTCGGCGGTCAGGCGGATCGTCTTGCCGTTGACCACCAGATTGTTGCCGCTCACGGCTACATCGCCATTGAAACGGCCATGCACGGAGTCATACTTGAGCATGTAGGCCAGATAGTCCGGTTCCAGCAAGTCGTTGATAGCGACGACTTCGATTTCCGGGAAGTCCTTGGTGGCGGCGCGGAATACCATGCGCCCGATACGACCAAAACCATTGATACCAACACGAATTGCCATTTTATGTCTCCCTGAGATGAGTAAAAAATCTACAGCGCAGCTTGCGCCCCATCCTTTTGCAGGATGGGGCGATCACGACTTAAGCGCCAATAACCTTTTTCGCCGCCGCGACTACGTTTTCTGCGGTGATGCCGAAGTGCTTGAACAGTTCGCCAGCCGGCGCGGACTCGCCGAAGCAATCCATGCCGATCACGGCGCCTTCCAGCCCGACGTACTTGTACCAGAAACCGGTCACGCCGGCTTCAACCGCCACGCGCTTGCTGCCCTTGGGCAACACGCTGTCCTTGTAGGCCTGATCCTGGCGGTCAAATACATTGGTGCTCGGCATCGACACCACGCGCACATGCACGCCTTCAGCCGCCAGCGCTTTTTGCGCATCCATGGCCAGCGCCACTTCGGAGCCGGTGGCGATGATGATGGCCTGCGGCTTGCCGTTGGCGGCCTCAGACAGCACATAACCACCCTTGCGGATATTGGCGATTTGCGCCGCATCACGCTTCTGGAAGGCCAGATTCTGGCGGCTGAATATCAGCGAGGAAGGACCCGTCATGCGTTCTACCGCGTTGACCCAGGAAGCGATGGATTCCACGGTGTCGCACGGACGCCACACATCCATGTTAGGAATGTAGCGCAGCGTGGTGGTCTGTTCCACTGGCTGGTGTGTCGGGCCGTCTTCACCCAGACCGATCGAGTCATGCGTGAACACATAAATCACGCGCTGTTTCATCAGCGCGGACATGCGCAACGCATTGCGCGCATATTCCGAGAACATCAGGAAAGTGCCGCCGAACGGCAGCAGGCCGCCGTGCAGCGCCATGCCGTTCATGATGTGCGACATGCCGAATTCGCGCACGCCGTAGCTGATGTAGTTGCCCGGTTTGGTGCCGTGCACATGATGTGCGCCGGTCCAGTTGGTCAGGTTGGAGCCGGTCAGGTCAGCCGAGCCGCCGAGGAATTCGGGCAATACCGGAACCAGCGCATTGATCGCGTTCTGCGAGGCCTTGCGCGTAGCGATCGTCTCGGCTTTTTCATTGGTCTGGGCGATTGCCTTGGCGGCATGTTCTGTCCAGTTGGCAGGAAGCTCGCTATTCATGCGGCGTTCGAATTCTGCGGCCTCCTTGGGGAAGGCTTTCTTGTATTCGGCGAACTTGTTGTTCCACAGGCTTTCCAGCCCGGTACCCTTGGTGCGCGCATCCCAGGCTTCGTACACATGCTTGGGAATCTCGAACGGGCCATAGTTCCAGCCGATGTGCGCGCGAGTCGCGGCAATTTCTGCATCACCCAAGGCGGCACCGTGCACGTCGTGCGTGCCTTCCTTGTTGGGCGAACCGGCGCCGATAATGGTCTTGCAGCAAATCAGCGTGGGCTTGTCGGTAACGGCTTTGGCTGCCTTGATGGCCTCGTCGATCGCAACGGCGTCATGCCCTTCCACATCGGCGATCACGTGCCAGCCATAAGCTTCAAAACGCTTGGGCGTGTTGTCGGTGAACCAGCCGCCGACATGGCCGTCGATCGAGATGTCGTTGTCATCCCAGAATGCGATCAGCTTGCCCAGACCCCAGGTGCCGGCCAGCGCGCAGGCCTCGTGCGAGATGCCTTCCATCATGCAGCCGTCGCCCATGAACACGTAAGTGTGGTGGTCGACAATGGTGTGGCCGGGCTTGTTGAATTCGTTCGCCAGCAGTTTTTCCGCCATTGCCATGCCCACGGCGTTGGTGATGCCCTGGCCGAGCGGGCCGGTCGTGGTTTCCACGCCGACGGTATAGCCGTATTCGGGGTGACCGGGGGTCTTGGAGTGCATCTGGCGGAAGCGCTTGATCTCTTCCATCGGCAGGTCGTAACCGCTCAGATGCAGCAGTGCATAAATCAGCATCGAGCCGTGGCCGTTGGACTGCACAAAGCGATCGCGGTCAGCCCATTTCGGGTTGGCCGGGTTGTGGCGCAGGTGATGATTCCACAGCACCTCGGCGATTTCCGCCATGCCCATCGGTGCGCCAGGATGCCCGGAGTTGGCTTTCTGAACGGCATCCATAGCCAAGGCGCGGATCGCACCGGTTGTGTCATTAAATTTTGGGGGTCTTACATTACGAACCGCAGCCATTTCTCACTAGCCTCCTGAGCATCCCTAGATGGGGGGTTATTGTAGCTTCAAAAAGAAGCAATTATGCCGCACCGCCCCGTTTAGGGCAACCACGGCAAGCAAGAGCTTGCCCCCGCCTTCTGCCTTGCCTATGGGCAAGGGGCATCAGGGCTGGATGTCGTCCGGGGCCTTTTTGGCAAATTTGATACCCAGCTGCTTCAGCTTGCGGTACAGATGGGTGCGTTCCAGGCCGACATTTTGTGCCACGCGGGCCATGTTGCCATGCTCTTTTTGCATGTGGTGAGTAAAGTAGAGGCTGTCAAAATAGTCGCGCGCTTCGCGCAAGGGCAGATCCAGCGGCAAGGAAAATTGCGGAGCGTTGCCAGCTTCTGTTTTGTTTTCCCCCTCGGCGTGCAAGTTGATGCCTGATGCGCCCTGGCGGATTGCGCGGGCCACGGCATCGAGCAGTTTTTGCAGTGCCACGGGTTTTTCCAGAAAATCCACCGCGCCGATGCGCGTCGCCTCAACAGCGGTCTCGATCGTTCCGTGGCCGGACATCATGATGACAGGCATGGTCAACAGGCCTTCCGCTACCCATTCCTTCAGCAGGGTGACACCATCGGTCTCCGGCATCCAGATGTCCAGCAGCACCAGATCGGGCGTCTGGCGCCTGCGCAGCTCGCGCGCCTGCGCGGCATTTTCTGCCAGCAATACGTGGTAGCCCTCATCGAACAGGATTTCCGCGAGCAATTCGCGTATCCCGACTTCGTCATCCACGACCAGAATTTCTTTAGCTGCCATTATGCGACCTCTGATAATAGGGGCAGGGTGATGCTCACCCGTGTGCCACCTGATGTCATATTTTCTATGGTGATGCTGCCGCCATGCTCTTCCACGATCTTCTTCACGATCGCCAGTCCCAGGCCGGTGCCTTTCGATTTCGTTGTCATGTACGGCTCGAAAGCGCGCGCCAGCAGGTGTTCCGGAAAGCCGTTGCCATTGTCCTGTACGAAAAGTTTCAGCATGTTTCCGGCGTTCGCCGTGCTCAGGATAATTTCAGGCTCGGTGACGTTGTGCAATTCATCCTGTGCATTCAGCAGCAAATTGTGTATGACCTGGCGCAAACGCGTCGCATCCCCCTTGACCCAGGATTGCATCGCATTCAGGCGCAGCGTGATGGGATGCCTGCCCGCCTCATATAAACCCAGCACTTCTTGCAGCAATTGATGTATGTCCAGCGCGACCAGCTTGGGGGCCGGAGCGCGCGAGTAATCGGCGAACTCCATCACCATGTTCTTCATCGCGGCCACCTGGCTGACGATGGTTTGTGTTGCGCGTTGCAGCAGCAACGCGTCAGTTTCATCCAGCTTCGCACTCAGTTTGTGCTGCAAACGCTCCGCAGAAAGCTGGATCGGGGTCAGCGGGTTCTTGATTTCGTGCGCCAGGCGGCGCGCCACTTCGCCCCATGCGGCCTGTCGTTCGGCTTGCAGCAAATAGCTGATATCGTCGAAAACCACCACATAGCCATTTTCCGCCGCAGTGGACAAGCGGGTGCCGCGCATCAGCAGCATCTGGTTGCCGTTCTTGCTGAGCCGCTCGAGCTGGCGCTGCCATTCGTTGCCGTCGGCCGTTGTTTCGTTGAATGCCTGCATGACCGCTTCGGAAAACGGCCGCAGCAACGGGTGCCGGGCGGCGATTTCCTGCAGCGGCATGCCCTGCATGTCATGCAGCGATGCGCCCAGTATCTGCGCCGCGCTGTCGTTGACGGAGCGCAGCCTGAATTGCTCGTCCACCACCAGCACGCCCGAGGACAGGTGTGCCAGCACGCTTTCCAGATAGATCTTGGCGTTTTCAACTTGCAGCTGTTGCCGTTCGCTCATGGATTTCGCGTCGGCCAGCTGCGAGGTCATCTGGTTGAACAGCCCGGTCAGTGCGCCCAGTTCGTCGCTGCTCTTTACCGGATGTTGCTGCGAAAAGTCGCCCTGCGCCACCGCGCGCGTGCCCTCGGCCAGCGCGGCCAGCGGTGCGCTCAGCCGGTTGCTGATGAAGAATGCGGCCGATACCGCGCTCAGCAACACGATCAGCAGCGACAGCGTGAGCGTGATGCCATACAAACGCTTCAATCCGAGGCGGGACAGCGAGAGCTGCTGATAATCGCGATAAACCTCCTGCACCGTTTCCGCATCGTTGGAAAGCTGTTTCGGCACCGGCTGCACAAATTGCAGGATGCGCACCTCCTGTGACAGGCTGGCCGGGTTGATCGGCGCCAGCACGCGCAACACCAGGCTGTTGTCGGGCAGGGCGTCGATGATGCTGTACAGCCCCTGCTTGCGCGCTTCGCGCAGCATCGCGGCCTCCGGTTTGCCGAGAGGAGGCTTGCTGCCGGTGTAGGCCAGCAGCTGGCCATTGTCGTCGAACAGCGCGGCCTCCTGCGACGCCCCTTCATCCACCATCCGGTTCAATGTGCGTTGGTGCTGTTCGGGAGCTTGTTCTGCCAGCAGCTGGGCGACGAAGCGCCCTTTCTTGCCCAGCTCCTGCAGCCCGTTTTCCATTGAGCTGCGCCCCAGATTCAGGCCGCCCTCCAGTGCCTTTTCCACCCTGACATCGAACCACGACTCGATGCTTTTGCTCAGAAACTGCACTGACACGGTATACACCAGCAGGCCGGGCAGAATCGCAATCAGCGTGAAGAATACGCCCAGGCGCAGTGAAAGTTTCGCACCGAATACCTGCGCCTTGATCTTGCCGTGCAGCTGCCACAGCTGATAGCCCACCAGCACGGCCAGGCAGAACGCCAATGCCCCGGCCAGTGCCAGCAGGCCATAGTAGTTGCGCGAGAACAGGTCGGTATTGGAACTGGATAAAAAATAAAGCAGCAAGCTGCCGACCAGCGCGCTGACGAATATCAGATACTTCATCGCTTATTCGCCCTTCTTGCGCGCGGTCGTGTCAGGGCGCACGATCCAGCGGTACCAGTCGGAATCCAGGTTCCAGTCGTTGTCGGTCAGCGCATTGACCTGCAGCGGCCTGGGCAATTGCGCTGTATCCAGTCGCATGCGTGCGGCTGCAATGTAGTTGCCATCGCCTTTGAGCAGCTTGGTTGCCATGTCGATATAGCCACCGTCCCCTTTGAACACCGATGCCTTGATCGGCGCGGCAGACTGGTGCCCGATGACGCGCAGCGCGGCGTCCAGATTGGCAAAATTCTGGAACAATGAGCCCAGTGTGATGCGGTACTGGCGCGTCAGGGTGTTGTAGGACAGTTTGGTAAGTTGCTGGCTTTGCGCCACCTCTTCGTCCAGCCAGTACCAGCGCGGGCGAGTCAGCGTGAATTCGCTGATGAAATACAGCGATACCCCCTGGGCCAGCGCCTGTTCAACGGCGAAATTGAGGTGGATATCGAAATCGGCGGCGAGCTGGTAGCTGCCGTCGGAATAGCGCGCTTCGGCTTTCTGCACCGCGATGCCATCGGCATATGCGGCAGAGATGCCCAGCCACAGCACCAGCAGCGCGGCGATAAACCGCAGGCGGTCACGCATGCTTGTGCAGCAGGGTATAAAAGAAACCGTCATGCTGGTCATCGGGCAGCAGCTGTCCTTCAATCAAATCAGGTACGGCATTCAGGCCGGGCGCAGTCAGCGGCAATTGCATGGCGTCGTCGTGCTGCCGCAGGAATTCGCCGATGACTTGCTGGTTTTCTCGTGCAAAAACGGAACAGGTTGCATAGAGCAATTTACCATCTCTTGCCAGCAGCTGCCACAGCGCGTTCAGAATCTGCTGTTGCTGCAGTGCAAAACTGTCTATGTCGGACGGCCGGCGCAGCCACTTGATATCCGGGTGGCGTCGCACCACGCCGGAAGCGGAACAGGGCACGTCGGCCAGAATGCGCTGGAATGGCTGGCCATCCCACCAATCCTGCGGCTGGGCTGCGTCTCCGCACCGCAGCTGTGCGGACAGCTGCAGGCGCTGCATGTTCTCGCGCACCCTGCCCAGTCGCGGCTCATCCTTGTCCAGCGCGAGCAATTCGATCTGCGCCAGTTCCAGCAGATGCGCGCTCTTGCCGCCGGGCGCGGCACAGGCATCCAGCACGCGCATGCCGTCATGCACATCGAGCAGGTGCGCGGCGTACTGCGCACCGGCATCCTGCACCGAAACCAGTCCATCGAAAAATCCCGGCAACTTGTCCACCGGCAGCGGCTGAGCCAGCAGCACCGCATCCGGCTCGACCAGGCTGGCCTGAATGCTGTGTTGTGCGAGCAGCGCCAGATAATCGGCGGGAGTCGTGCGGCGGCAGTTCACGCGCAGCGTCATCGGCGGATGCTGGTTGCCGGCCAGCAACATGCCTTCCGCGCGCGCGCCATACTGCGCCCTGACCGCATCTATCCACCACTGCGGGTAGGAATAACGGCCTTCATCGCTGCCGGCTGCAACGGTGAGCAACTCTTCGCGCTGGCGCAGGAAATTGCGCAGCACCGCATTGGCCAGCCCGCCCGCAGCCGCATTGCGGCGGCGCACCGCGCGCACGGCATGATCCACCACCGCGTGCGGGGCCGCTTTGCTGTATTGCAATTGATACAGCGCCACCAGCAGCAGGCAGCGCAACTGCTCATCCTTCATGGGTTTGTGCAGCAACTGTTGCAGCACGCGCACCAGCTGGCCGTAAAAGCGCAGCGTGCCATAGCTCAGATCCTGCAGCGCGCCGCGCTGTTGCGGGGATAGGTGCGGCATGTTCTGCAGCAACGAGCTCAATACCTGGTTCAGATTGCGCCCGCCCAGTACCTGGCAGACAACCTGGCTTGCGCCTTGCTGCGTGATGTCCATATCAGAATCAGACCAACACGGTGAAGCGGTCGCCCGGGTGCAGCGTAAATCCCTGCACAAATTGTGCCGCAGGCAAGGCCTTGGCGTTCGGGCGCTGCAGCACTTCCAGGCGCAGTGCGCCCTGGCCGCAGGCCACGATGATGCCGTCCTTTTCTACCGCCAGCACGGTACCCGCCTCGCCGGCCAGATCGGCGCGCACGCCGGCCTGCCATATCTTGATCGCAGTGCCGTTGATGGTAGAAAAGGCGGCCGGGAAGGGGTTGTAGGCGCGCACCGCGCGGTCGAGATGCGCGGCGTCACGGGTCCAGTCTATTTGGGCTTCGGTTTTGGTCAGCTTGGCGGCATACGTTGCCTGCGCGTCATCCTGCGGCGTGTGCGCCAGACCGCCCTGCTCCAGCAAATGCAGCGCTTCGACGATGGCCTCGGCGCCCAGCGCTGCCAGCGTGTCGTGCAGTGTTTGCGCGTTATCGCGCGGTCCGATCGGGCAGGATTTTTTCAATAGCATGTCGCCGGTATCCAGGCCCGCATCCATCTGCATGATGGTGATGCCGGTTTCGGTGTCTCCGGCCAGGATGGCGCGCTGGATCGGCGCCGCGCCGCGCCAGCGCGGCAGCAGCGAGGCGTGGATGTTCAGGCAGCCGTGGCGCGGCAGTTGCAGCACCGCTGGCGGCAGGATCAGGCCATACGCGGCAACCACCATCACGTCCGCCGCATAGCCGGCGAGTTCGCGCTGGATGCCGGCGTCCTTCAGCGACAGCGGTTGCAGCACCGGCAGGGCATGCTGCAATGCCAGTTGCTTGACCGGGCTGGGCGTGAGCTGCATGCCTCGCCCGGCGGGGCGATCAGGTTGGGTCAGCACCGCGACTATGTCAAATTGCTGCTCCAGCAGCGCCTGCAGTGCGGCGGCGGCAAAATGTGGGGTACCGGCAAAAATGATTTTCAAGGGTTCATTCCGTTACAAGGTCTCGCGGCGGTGTTTCTTGATCTTGGCACGCAGACGCGATTGCTTGAGCTGTGACAGATATTCGACGAATACCTTGCCCTTGAGGTGGTCCATCTCGTGCTGCACGCAGGTTCCCAGCAGGCCCTCTGCCTCAAGTGTGAAGGTTGCGCCCTGCGCATTCAGCGCGCGCACGGTAACGCGTTCGGCACGCTTCACATCATCATATACGCCGGGAACCGACAAACACCCTTCCTCTCGCACGATGCTGCCGCTGCTGGAGATGATTTCCGGATTGATGAGCACCAGTAACTGATCCTGTGTTTCGGAGATGTCGATCACGATGAGCTGCTGATGCACGTCCACCTGGGTTGCGGCCAGGCCTATTCCCGGCGCAGCATACATCGTTTCTGTCATGTCGCGGATCAAAACACGAATGCTATCGTTTACCTCTGCTACCGGTTTTGCGACGGTGTGCAGACGTTCGTCCGGGTATTGAAGGATTTTGAGGATTGCCATAAATGCTTGCTAATTTAAAAGACTAGATGCAGAATTTAAACGGTCGCGCGAGCATCGCGCCGTATCTTCTAATTTGCTCTGCTACAGAGTGCCCATCAAAACGGGGTTTCCATGCAAAAGTTTATTATATCGCTGATTTGCTGTTTGTTGCCCCTCTTCGCCCTTGCCGCTGCGCCTGAAATCCGCGAAAACGCACCGGACCGCCACATCGTGATCAAGGGGGATACGCTGTGGGACATCTCCGCCAAATTTTTCAAAGACCCGTGGAGATGGCCCCAAATCTGGGGCATGAACAAAGACACCATCGCCGATCCGCACTGGATTTACCCGGGTGACGTGATCATACTCGACCGCGCCACCGGCACATTGCGCATAGGCGGGGAGGCAGCTCCATCAACTCCCGCAGCGCCCAGTTCGCCAAATTCTGGCATGGTCAAGCTTTCGCCCAGAGCGCATGCACAGGGCAGCGCACATGATGCCATCTACAGCATTCCGGCCGCTGCCATCGCACCCTTCCTGAGCCGTCCGCTGGTGATCGACGAAAACGGTTTGTCCGGCGCGCCGACTCTGGTCGGAACCTATGAACAGCGCGTCCTGCTGGGCACCGACGATATCGCGTATGTGAAAAATATGCCCGAGAACAAGGGAATACGCTGGCAAGTTTACCGTCCCGGCAAGGCACTGATCGATCCGGACAATCAGGCCGTGCTGGGATACGAGGCCAACTACCTCGGCGATGCACAAGTCGAGAAATTCGCCGACATCAGCACGCTCAAAATCACCAAGGCGATCGAGGAAATCAAGAAGGGGGATCGCTTTGCCCAGCCGGTCAGCGAACTCGACAACGGCATCGTCAATTATGTGCCGCACGCGCCGGAGAGCCCGGTAGCCGCGCGCGTGATTTCAATTTACGGCGGCGTCTCGCAGGCCGGACAAAACACCATCATCACGCTCAACAAGGGGCGCCGCGACGGACTCGAAAACGGCCACGTGCTGGCGCTGTACCGCAAGGGCGAGGTGTTGAAGGAGCCGGGCAAAACGTATTTCGACAAGGACGTGAGTTATGCCTTGCCGGATATGCGTTACGGCCTGATATTTGTGTTCCGCACCTTCGACAAAGTGGCCTACGCGCTGGTGATGCAAACTCGCTTGCCGGTGGAGTTGCTGGATAGCGCAGTGACTCCCTGACGGGCATGGCAAACACGCCTTGCTTCTGAAGATGAAATTTGCCATGCCCGTTCCCTCTGGTGGGACTACTAGCCATTCCACTAGGCTGCCCAAAAACGGCAACCAAGTGGCTGGTTATCCCCAGCCCTCTGATGACTCCTCTAGCCATCTGACTAACCCAGCAAAAAACGCTGGGCAAGTCATTGGTTATCCCGCAAGCGGGCGAGGGGGACAAAGACTCGCTGCGCGAGTTTCACGTTAACGCGATGGCTATGGACGCGGAACTGGCGTCGTGGCTTGCGCTGAACCAGATCACAGGTTTAGGCAATGAAGGTCTGCGGCGATTGCTGCAGGCCTTCGGATCTCCTGCCGAAGTTTTTTCCACTCCGACCCACGCACTAAAACAGATCGTCAAAACTGCCGTGGCGGACGCCATCGCGCAGGGTGTGGATGAAACCGCGCTGGCACCTACTTTCAGCTGGCTAGAAGACCCGAACAATGCGGTCGTCACGCTGGCCGATGCCGATTATCCTCAGACGCTGCTCAATATCGCCGACCCGCCCTTGCTGTTGTATGTGAAAGGCAGGCATGAATTGCTCAATCGTCCGGCGCTGGCTATTGTCGGCAGCCGCAATTCCACCGCGCAGGGCCAGAGCAATGCCGAGGCATTCGCGCAGGCCATCAGTACGGCCGGAATGTGCGTTGTCAGCGGCATGGCGCACGGCATCGATACTGCCGCGCATCGCGGCGGGTTGCGCGGGCCGGGCTCCAGCATCGCCGTGGTCGGCACCGGGCTGGACAAGGTTTACCCGGCCGCGAATCGCGACTTGGCGCATCAGCTCGCGCAGCAGGGCGCATTGATTTCCGAATTCCCGCTCGGCACGCCGCCGCTGGCGGCAAATTTCCCGCGCCGCAACCGCATCATCAGCGGCCTGAGTCTGGGGTGTCTGGTGGTCGAGGCCTCGCTGCAGAGCGGCTCATTGATTACCGCGCGCATGGCACTGGAACAGGGGCGCGAGGTGTTCGCCATCCCCGGTTCCATCCACGCGCCGCAGGCCAAGGGCTGCCATCATCTGATCAAGCAGGGTGCAAAACTGGTCGAGCGCGCACAGGACATACTCGAAGAACTGGGGCGTTACACCGCCGGCCCGGCGCCGCAAATGGCCGCGGCGGAAGATCATCCGCTGTACGCGCATCTGGGTTTTGAACCGGTCGACATGGACAGCCTGAGCCAGCGCAGCGGCTTGACGATCGAAGCGCTATCCGCCATCCTGTTGCAACTGGAACTGGCAGGCGGCATCGCCGCTTTGCCGGGTGGATACTACCAACGCATCGTTTAAATCGGTTTTTTCGGAGCACCATGTTTGATATTTTGATGTATTTGTTCGAGAGTTATTTTTATGCTGGCAGCTATCCCGATTCCGATAAACTTTCCCTCAAGCTGAGCGCTGCCGGGTTTGAAGATGATGATATACACCGTGCGCTGGGCTGGCTGTCCGGCCTGAAACAGTTGACCGAGGCCGACTATCCGGCCGCCATCAACGACAGCGGAGTGCGCTACTATGCCGAGCTGGAAATCCAGCGCATCAGCGCGGAAGCGCGCAATTTCCTGGCATTCTGGCAACACAACAAAATGATCACGCCGGTCGAGCGGGAAATGATCATCGACCGTGCGCTTGCGCTGGGCCGTGAAAACCTGCCGCTGGACAAGGTCAAGCTGATCGCGCTGATGGTGCTGTGGAACCAGCATCAGGAGCTGGACCCGTTGATAGTCGAAGACCTGCTCACCCCGGCCGATTCCAGCCGACTACATTAATTTATTCTGGGCAACTTTTACTCATGGCAAGCAATCTACTGATCGTTGAATCCCCGGCCAAGGCCGTTACCCTGAAAAAATATCTGGGTAAAGATTTCGAGGTGCTGGCCTCCTATGGCCATGTGCGCGACCTGATCCCCAAAACAGGCGCGATCGATACCGAGCACGGATATGCGATGCAGTATGAAATCATCGCGCGCAACAGCAAACATGTGGACGCGATCGCCAAGGCCGCAGCGCAGGCGGACAACATTTATCTGGCGCCCGACCCGGACCGCGAAGGGGAGGCGATCGCCTGGCATATCGCCGAACTGCTGAAGAACAAGCGCGGTATGAAAAACAAAACGATGCAGCGCGTGGTGTTCCATGAAATCACGCAGTCCGCAGTAAAAGAAGCCGTGGCGCATCCGCGCGAAATTTCGATCCCGCTGGTGAATGCGCAACAGGCGCGGCGGGCGCTGGATTATCTGGTGGGTTTCAATCTGTCGCCGCTGCTGTGGCGCAAAATCCGCCCCGGCCTTTCCGCTGGCCGCGTGCAAAGCCCCGCGCTGCGATTGATCGTCGAGCGCGAGCTGGAGATTGAGGCGTTCCGCTCGCAGGAATACTGGACCGTGCATCTGAACAGCCAGAAAAACAGCGTGCCGTTCAGCGCCAAACTGTTCCAGTATCAGGGCAAGAAACTGGACCAGCTCGCGATAGGCAGCGAGGCCGAATACCAGAAGATTTTCGACAACCTCAGCGCGGCCAAACTGCCGCCGCGCGTGGTGCGCGTGGAAAAGAAAGCCAAGCAGCGTTATGCCGCCGCGCCGTTTACCACCTCCACGCTGCAACAGGAAGCGGTGCGCAAGCTCGGCATGTCGGCCGACCGCACCATGCGCATCGCGCAGCAGCTGTATGAAGGTATGGACATCGGCGGCCAGACCGTCGGTCTGATCACCTACATGCGTACCGACTCGGTCACGCTGGCGCAGGAAGCGCTGCAGGAAATTCGCGGCTACATCACGCAGAATTTCGCGCCGGACTACTTGCCGAAGACGGTGCCGGTCTACAAGAGCAAGGCCAAAAATGCGCAGGAGGCGCATGAAGCCGTACGCCCCACCTCCATAGCACGCACCCCGGACAGCGTGCGCGCACACCTCACCATCGACCAGGCGCGCTTGTACGAAATGATCTGGAAGCGCACGCTGGCGTGCCAGATGTCCCCCGCCCGTTTCGACACCGTCAGCCTCGACATCCGCTTAGGCGGCGACGACACGCTGTTCCGCGCCAGCGGACAGACGCTGGTGTTTCCCGGCTTCATCGCCGTTTATCAGGAAGACACGGACGATAGCGAAGAAGAGGAAAACAAGAAACTGCCGCCCCTGGTCGAAGGCGAAACCATACCGCTGGACAAGCTGTTCGGCGAGCAGCATTTCACCCAGCCGCCGCCGCGATTTTCCGAAGCCAGTCTGGTAAAAACACTCGAAGAGCACGGCATCGGCCGCCCCTCCACCTATGCCAGCATCATGACCACGCTGCAGGCGCGCGAGTATGTGGTGCTGGACAAGAAGCGCTTCCAGCCCACCGACGTGGGCCGCGTCGTCAACAAATTCCTCACCGAACATTTCACGCGCTATGTGGATTACGGCTTCACCGCGCAGATGGAAGACGAGCTGGACGAAATTTCCGAGGGCAAGCGCGACTGGATACCCGTGCTGGATGAGTTCTGGAAAGGCTTCAACCAGCTGATCATCGACAAAAAAGAGGTTGATCGCCCGGGCACGGAGCTGCTCGAAGAAGCCTGCCCGAAATGCGGCAAACCGCTGAACAAGCGGCTGGGCAAGCGCGGCAGCTTTATCGGCTGCACTGGCTATCCGGAATGCGACTACACGCGCAACCTGAGCGGCGAGGTCGATGCCGGCGAAGCGCGCAAGGAACTGGGTGCCGATCCCACCACCGGCCTGCCGGTGCTGTTGCTGCGCGGCCCCTATGGCTATTACGTGCAACTGGGCGAAGTGGTGGAAGGCGAGAAGAAAAAGCCCAAGCGCATCTCGTGGCCCAAGGAATTGCCCGTGGAGACGGCCGACCTGCCTGCCGCCCTGAAGTTGCTGGAACTCCCCAAGGAGCTGGGCGACCATCCCGAGAGCGGCAAGAAAGTCATCGTCAACATCGGGCGCTTCGGCCCCTATATTGGGCATGACGGAAAATTCAAATCCATCCCCAAGGGCGACAGCGTGTTCACGATAGAACTGGAACGCGCCGTGGCATTGCTGGCCGAAGCCCGAGCTTCAACCGCCGTGCTGCGTGAGCTGGGCGAACACCCGGACGACAAGAAGCCGGTGGACGTCTGCAGCGGACGTTACGGCCCCTATGTTCGCCACGGCAAAGTGAATGCCACGCTGCCCAAAGACATCACGCCCGAGGAAATAACGCTGGAAGAAGGCCTGGCGCTGCTGGCCGCGCGCGTTGCGAAAGGCCCGGCCAGCAAGAAAAAACCCGCTGCCAAAAAAGCGCCGGCAGTGAAGAAAGAAGCTGCTGCGAAAAAGCCAGCGGCCAAAAAGACTGCAGTCAAGAAGCACGCAGCGAAAAAGGCAGCTGCGACTAAAAATGAGCCGGCGGTAATGAAAGAAGCCGTGGCGAAGAAAGAACCTGCAGTCAAAAAGAAAGCCGTTGTTAAAAAGCCGGCCATCAAGAAAGCGGTAGCCAAGAAAGCGGTAGCCAAGAAAGTTTAAATCTGCAAGCTTCGGATAGCCAAGTAATGCATCCACTTGCCGCATGTAATTTGGGTTATGCCTTACGCCTTACATTTGACACTCTGTGAAGACTCATGGCACTCGGTTAAGGATTTATACCTCCATAAATCAGCATTTGTAGGTTGGGTTAGCGGTTTCATCGCGTAACCCAACACTGATCAATCAACGCGCTTGTTGGGTTACGCTGCGCTAACCCAACCTACCAAACTGACGCAGAGGAGCGGCTAGTTGGCGAAAACTCGCTTAACCGAGTGGCATTTAGGCCAGAGTTCTGCCAGTGAAAATCCGTTCTGAATTCGCTGCAAAATGAGTTTATTCCACCTTCAATGTTCCGGATGAAAAGATGTATTGATCGAATTCTCTCAAAGCAAAAAGCAGTCAGTCAGCGCGTTTGAGCTGCGCGGCGGGTAACGGAGTTTCGTTGGCTGCCTGTTTGGCTGGAAGGCTGGGCTCATCGGCAACCAGGTGGAAGTGCAGGTATGCGATTTCCTGTTTCCCCGGGCCATTGGTGTACAGACGATAGGCTTGCAGATGGTCCCGCGAAACCAGTTCGCGGACCAGGGCGAAGCAGCCCAGGACATACGGGGAGTCCGCTGGTGTGAGAGTTGTGATGTTCCAGGTGTCGTGCTTCGGAAAGAGGACGTAGTGAGTCCTCGATTCGGGTCTTGGATTGCGAATGGCGAGACAGCTATCCGATTCGAGAACGACCTTTGGGATCAGGAATGGCGCTTTAAGGATGCCTGCCGACGCGATAAGGCCGGTAATATCGGCAGGCATATAGCAGTGTTCCTGGCAATTCTTGAAGGAAGGGAAATTCCTGGGCAGGGTTTCTGAAAACAGGTAGCCGCCGCACGCGACGCCAGCAGTGAACAGCGCCAGGGCCGTTGCAAATTTTTTGAGACGCATGATCAGTAAAGTTCCGAATGGATATACAGGGCGCTGCGATTTTATTTCAGCATATGCATTATGGTACAGGCTGATTGCAGGAAAATTAAGCCGGCTTGCTTCGCCTGGAATTCAGAATTGTTCGCTGCACCATTTAGCAACACTTCAATGCGATTTTAAAGTTGCTGTCACATTCATCGAATATCATTCACCGTTAAAAATTTTGTGGAAATCTCATCATGAAAATCGCTGTTGCCGGCACCGGCTATGTTGGCCTTTCGATGGCCGTGCTGCTCGCCCAGCACAATGAAGTCGTGGCGCTGGATATCGTGCCGGAGAAGGTGGACCTGCTTA
>Ga0315268_10001670_pt1 | contig 25618 bp, 15 predicted proteins | sample C1_top_MG_FD_204535 | JGI IMG/M metagenome (GOLD analysis project Ga0315268, IMG submission 204535) | Sediment microbial communities from Yellowstone Lake, YNP, Wyoming, USA - C1_top | ecosystem: Environmental > Aquatic > Freshwater > Lake > Sediment | place: USA: Wyoming | collected 2017-08-01
GGCTAAAGCCGGCTGAGGCCTAATCGAATATTTTCTCCAAAGCTTGATACTTCGTGTGGAGAGCATTAACGCATTCTTCCATGCCGTCATGATCATGGGCTTGACCGGCGGCATCGAGAGCCTTAGCTTCTGCCAGAAGTTCAGCCGCCGCAGTCTTAAAAGCCCCGGCTTTACCTTCCAGCCTTTTTGGCAGGGTCGCTTTTGTGACGGCCTCCGCTTTAATGACGAGATCCGCACAGGCGCCGCGGATCTTATCGTAGGCTTTATCGGGCAGATAGGTGTGGTAAACAACGTACAGGGCTTGATGGAATGCCTCCATCTCTTTGAGGACCGGGCTCAGGGTCCTGACCAAGGATTCATACTTGGCATGAAGCGCTTCGGCGGCGACGAGGAGGGCTTGGTCATCAGTGCTTGAAGCCGCCGCATTGTAGCCATCGACAGCCTTCTTGAGCAGGGCGACACCATCTTTCCACTTCGCCTCTTTTTCGCGCAGGATCCCAGGCAGCTTGGCGGCATAGATTTTGGCTGCCAATTCGTTGATCTGGGGCACAAAGCTCCGCAGGGCCTTATAGTCCTTATCCGGATAAGCTGTATGCCAAATCGGATAGATGACATCATGGAAGGCGGTCAGTTCGGGCACCTCGCTCTTCGTTTCAACCGCTTGCTGCTGGGCAAGCGCCCATCCGTTCATCCCGCCGAGCATCGCCATGACGCCGATGAGAGCTAAAATTTTTTTATGCATAATGACCTCCGAAAGCGAGAAATAATGAGCTACCTATTATGCGGAAATTTAAAAAACGTTCAAGCCGAATTGTCAAATGGAAAAGAGCCGGCTTTATAAAATTGCTTTTTTCTTTTCCAAATAATACAAGTAGTTTTCAAAAGTGACGTCGGGGGGGACGCGATGATCCACGGTGGGGATAAAGCCGCCCTTGCCGATTAGAGGCACGAGTGCTTCGAGCTCCCGGTCAATCGCTTCACGGCCCCGGATGAGGCTCAGTTTATTGACCCCTCCCAACAGAAGAATCTTGTCGCCGTAAATCTCGCGCAACTCGAAAGGATCCGTATGCGCCGCTTCGATGGGGAACATGACGTTGATGCCGGCTTCGAGCCAGCCCGGGACGAGCTCATAAATGCGGCCGTCGCAATCGAGGATGTTGAGGTCGATTCCGCGCCTCTGAAGGGCTTCCGTCACGCGCTTATAGCGGGGGACCATGATTTCCCGGAAAAGTTTTGGGGACAGGAGCGGGCCATGGTTATAACACATATCTTCCCACCACCAGCCGACATCAATGCCTTCCTCCGGGAAGCCTTTCTCGATCAAAAAAAGTGTCAGCTCCGTCAGGTGTTCCATCATCTCTTCCACCCAGCGCCTGTCCTCAATGACCGCGATCGAAAAATTCTCGAGTCCCATCCAGTTCCGTGGCCAGCCGTAGAGCGAGCCGGGGTCGAAGAGGACGAGTTGGCCGGCGGCCCGTGCCTCAGCCACGGCTTTTTTCACGTCGCCGATGCGGCCGGGGTTGGAAGCATCCAGATATTCGCGTTTGACCCGCTCCCAATCCTCCCTCTTTTCGATCAAGTATTTAAGGAACTTGGGCATCGTGCCGCGGCCGGGAGGGACTTCGATGAGATTCCCGTCTTCATCCTGCATCAGCAGGCGGTCCCCCAGGTCCTTGACGACTTTTTTTTCGAATGGCGGAAACAGGCCGTTGCGGATGGGGACTTTGGTAAATATGGACACTCCCTCCAGGCCCAGATATTTTTCCGCCGCTTCATTATCGTGAATATTCAGGGGAAGACCCTGCCGGTGCCAGGCTTCGATGGTCTCATCCCAGTAGCCAAATTCCAGGTTTGGCAGCCGCTCGGGCATCTCCCAGTGAAAGACCTGCAAAAATCTTTGGCGCGTCGTTTCGGCCATCATGAGCCCGGCTTGCGGACGATTTTGATCGTCTTGATCTCGTAGGGTTCAAAGGACAGAGAAACCGTCTTCCCCGACGCCTCGATTTTCTTAGCAGGGCGTTCGATCATGTCCGTCTCCCAGACATCAACGGGCCAGGGCAGCTCGATCTTGGCCTCCGTCTTTGTCCCGAACGCTTCGAAAAACCTCATAATCAAGCCACGGTTATAATAGCCCATCTCCTTTTTGACCGCCGTTAAGAAAACATTTTCGGGCCCGACATTGATGAACGACCGGCTCCCCGGCAGCGGCCCGGAGTGGGCCATGGCCACCCTTGGCAGAAGGGGACTGTTCAATTCATAGCCCCGCCTGATGGTCAGAGCATCCTTCCATGTTCCCCGATGAGGGTAGAGGGAATAGAGGAGATCGTGCGGACCACGATCTGCTTCGGGGTCGGGGCCCGTGGCGCCGTGGATCACCGAAAGCCGGACGACACCGTCCTTCACGTCGAACCCATACTTGCAGTCGTTAAGCAGACTGATCCCATAAGCACCGGACTCATCACCGAGATCGACCCACCTTAGCGCCGGCACTTCCCGGCCTTCGGTCGGCCTTGAAATCGCACCGTAGGGAATCTCGAAGTCCGCTTTGGAACCTTTGATGCTCAGAGGGAAGGCCGCCTTGATCATCAGGTTCCTCTCCTGCCAGTTTAGCCTCAGCCGGAAGTCCAGGCGCGGAATCCGGCTGTAAAGTATGATATCCTGGCCGAACTCGGAATTGCGGAAGAGGCTTTTTATCCGGACGACGGCCCGGACCGGGCCGCTCTCGATGAGCTCGATCTCAGCCCCTCCCTCGCCGATATTCCAGAACTTATCTTTAAGCCCGAGCTCCCAAGCCGACATGTTTTCGGGCTCATCGACAATCGCCTGCAGGACATTCCCCTGGGCCTTCAAGATTTCCCGGTTGTTGGCCTTATCCCAGACGCTTTCCAGCCAGCCTGTCTTGGGGCTCAAACGAACCCGGAAATATTCGTTCTCCAGGGAGTTGACATCGGCGGTCAGGGTCGACTTGAAGTCGGGAGCTTTGTCCGCTCCGGCAACCCTGTAGAGCCGATAGCCCAAAGAGGGAATGTTCTCGGCGATGAAGACGATACGAAAATGATTCTGGGGCCCGTTATCTTCCTTGAGAATAACCTGGAAAGGGATTTCTGTCCCCTGCCCGTCCAGGACCCGAAAGGCATTGAATTTTTTCATTAAATAAAATTCGGCCACGACGGGCTCTGTCCGCTCCCAAGCCAGGGGATTGTAGATGACAAGCGGCAGGCCTTCGCCGCTCGTGTCGATGCCGTTGGTGATCGCTTCCAGGGAAAAATCGAGGGCCCGCCGTCCCCTGTCGAAGACCTCCTCGTAGAATCCGCTGACCTCATCGTAAACCGGCCCAATGCTCGACCCGTCCAGGATGTCGTGAAACTGGTTACGCAGGACGATTTTCCAGGCCTCATCCAGGTCCCTCTCCGGGTAATAATCCCTGTACCCTCCCGCCGTGGCCAGGGCTGAAAATTTCTCGGCCGAGAGCAAGAGGGCTTCCGATTTCCGGTTGTTTTTTTTGGTCAGGGCTTGGGTCGTGTAGCAGGCCGGAAAGGTGAAATTCAGCTCATTGCGGAAAACGGGAATCTCTAATTTCTGGCTTTCGAGCAGCTTAAAATAATCCTCCGGGGCGGCGAACTTCGTCCGCGGCTGGGTTTTGTCCTTCTTGAACTTGCCGATGGCCTCGATGTCCGCATCCCTGGGTCCGCCGCCGTGATCACCTTCGCCATAGAGAAGCATGTAATCCCTGAGGGATGAGATCTTGGCCGCGTCGAAAACAGCATCTCTTGTCCCATTCTTTAAACCGACCGCGTACCAGCCCGGGGGGACGTAAGAGAGAAGCGTAGATCCATCCATGCCCTGCCAACGGAAGAGCAGGGTTTTGTCCGGGGCGCATCGTTCGAAGACGTAATATTTAATCCCCGCCTTGGCCATGATCTGCGGAAGCTGCCAGTTATGTCCGAAGGAATCCGGATTCCAGCCGACTTTGACGTCCACGCCGAACTTGTCCAGAAAATATCTTTTGCCGTAGAGAAGCTGCCGGGCCAGAGCCTCGCCGTCGGGCATGTTCAAATCCGGCTCGACCCACATTCCTCCGACCGGAAGCCATGTCCCCTCCCTGACTTTGGCCTGAATGGACTTGAATAAATCGGGATAGCTTTTCTCGATAGCCTCGTAGATGGCGGCCTGGCTCTGGGCGAATGTCAGCCCCGGCATTTTATCCATTCGGGCCAGGGTTCCCTTGAACGTCTGAAAGGCGATATCATGGACGGTCTCCTCCCAGCGCCAGAGCCAGCTCAAGTCGATATGGGCATGGCCAACGAGATAGGCCGTGAAATCGCGCGGGTCTTTGTCCTGGGAAAAATTGAAAATCGCCAGCGAAAAAAAGAGAACTCCGACGGCAAAATTTTTCCGGATCTTCCGCATGATTCACCTCCCTTGTCAAATCCGGACGGCCGGCGTCCGCGGCTCCTTTTTTCCCGTGCTCCGTTATTTAAACAAGACAACCGGGAAGGAAGCGATTCGCAAACGAGCGCATCCCATAGGGATGAGCGTCACATCTTCGACGGGTTCTTTTGTCTCGACCGGGCTGGCCGGGAGTCTTCCGGCCATGCGCTTGTCCTCCTTCCACTGCGGGATGCGTCTGGCCTTGGCCCTGAGAACGAGGGGCGCCGCCTCGGGCGTAAAAGGCTGGTAGGCCGGTGGCTTTTGACTGATGAGGGTCATGGAGGAGGCCGGCGTTCCGGGATTCAAGGCCAGCCCGTAATTCCAGGGAGTTGTGGGCAGGATCTCATATGCCGGCCACTCATCTGTCCCGCCGTAGCGGTTCCAGCGTTCCCCGATCTTCAGCGAATACCAAAGCGGCCCGCGCCGCACCGAAACGGCGTTTCCGAGCTTCGCCCACGTTTTCACTTCGATATTCTGGGGAAGCTCAAGACGGACCTGGTCTCCGTTGGACCAGACGCGTTTGAGTGAGACATAGGTCGAGGGCTGGACCTGCGCTTTAAGGTCCTCGCCGTTGAGAATAATTCGCGCCCCGGCCGACCATTCCGGAATCCGCAAATAAAGGGGAAATTCGACGGGCTGGCTTGTCCAGACGGTCAGGTCGATAAAATCTCCGAAGGGATACCAGGTATCCTCTTCAATCCGGACCTCAGTTCCCGAAGCGACTTTGGCCGTCACCTGCGACGGCGCATAGAGGGCGGCGGCGATCCCGTTGTCCTGGGTCGCCAGCCACAGATGCTCGACAAAATATGGCCAGCCGAAGGCAAAATTATGCTGACAGCAGCGGTAGCTCCACGGATCATAGGAGACAAGCGTCCCGCCGTTCTGGAAATTGTGCTCGCCGGAGCTGTCGCACGAAATGAGGTTGGGCGCCGTGAGATAGTGAAGGCCTCGCATATCGGGCAACAGAGCCGCCGGGAGCGAATTGAAAGCGATCTCTTCGCAACGCTCGGCATAGCGCGTCTCGCCCGTGATTTTCAGCAGGGATTCGTCCGAATACATAAATTCGACCATCGAACAGGTCTCAGCGCCCTGCCGCGGATCGCCAAAACCGGGCCTAATATTCTCATCAGCTCCGAACATCCCGCCGGGCTGCTGGCCGTATCCTTCCATGATTTGATTGTAGTTGCGCTCGACGGCCTCAAGGTATTTTTTATCCTTCGACTGCTGGTAATAAACTCCCGGCTGGCGAAAGCCCATGGTGATGTTGACGCCGTGATAAAAGGAGCTGATGTCGAGCTTCTTGTCTCTCTCGGCCGTAAGAATCGGCGACGTCCAATCCGAGGTCCGTTCGAAAATTCGCCGACCCAAGTCGAGTAGGAATTTCTCTCCGGTCCGATTGTAAAGCCAGTAAACGCTCTCGAGATTATCCCCCCCGCGCAGCTTCTGCCAGCTTTCCGGCAGGAGCTTGTCTGGGGGGAGATCGAGCTCGTAGCGGAAATATTTTGTCATAAACGGGATCACGCGTTTGTCGCCGGTCGCTTCGTGAAAGCTCTGCAGGCAAAACAGCATGAGCATGTTGGGCCAGAGGTCGAGGTTCTTTTTATTATCGGCCGGCCCGAAATACCCGTCTGCTTGTTGGCTGGACAAGGCTTCGTCCAGCCACCGCCTGGCTTCGGCGATCAAGCCCGGATCTCTGAGGATATAGCCGAGGTCGCCGAATCCCTTTAGCCAGTAGGGCATTTCCTCCCAGCCTTTGTCCTTCAAGGTCAGCCAGCCGCTGCCGGCGTTCAAGAACTTGCTCAATTCCTTCAATCGGCCGGTGAACCCATTTCGCATCAACTGGAGCTGGCTGAGCAGCCAGCCTTTAGGCTCGATCGCTCCGATGGGCAGCTTGATCAGAGGACTGGGTGTGAGCGGTTCCCGGTTTGAAATATACTGCCGGTTCTGGCCGGCAACGGGGGGGATTTTTACGACCCTTATTTCCATCTTTACACCTTTCTCATCGCTCGTTCCGGACAAGCGGACGCCCGTGAGGCAAGCGGCGCAGGTCAAGATAAGCACCAGGTATTTCATGGCAGACTCCTGTTATTTTTCGATGACGGCGCCGGCGACGGCGTTGGCCACCCGGCATCGCTTCATGACAATCTCGCCCTTGTCGTCGGGATGAACACGATTGGTGAGGAAGACAACCACGGTCTCTGTTTCCGGGTCGATCCAAATCGACGTGCCCGTATAGCCCGTGTGACCGAAAGAGCGCGGCCCGAAAATATCACCGGCCGAGCTGGCATATGTCGAGCTGATGTCCCAGCCCAGGCCGCGGCCGGCGAAGGCCGCCTTGGGATAGACCGTTGTCATCCTCTCCACAGTGAGGGGACTGAGGATCCGGACGCCCTTAAACTCGCCTTTGCCCAACAGCATCTGAGAAAATATGGCCAAGTCGTCGGCCGTGGAAAAAAGCCCGGCGTTTCCGGACACGCCGCCTTGAAGCCGGGCCAGAGGGTCATGGACGATCCCCAGGAGAGGCTTTTCGTCATAGACCTGGGTCGGGACGCAGAGGCTCAAATATCTCGGCGGCGGGTTGTAGAACGTATGCCTCATGTTGAGAGGATGGAAAATATTTTGTTCGGCGAATTCGGCAATCGTCTTGCCCGTAACCTTTTTGACGACATAGGCCAGGGTGATGTAGCCGAGGCAGCTGTAGGTAAATTTCTCTCCCGGCGGGGCTTCTTTCTTGAGTTGACCGATATGAATGACCAGCGTATCGACCGGGCAGGGGCGGCCGTATTTCTTTTCAACTTCGTCGGCGGGCGTGTAGGCGGGAAGCCCCGACGTGTGCGTCAGGAGATGCCAGAGCCGAACATCTTCGCCCGGCTTTCCCTTCTCGTCCAGATAGGGCAAGAACTCGGGGACATAATCCTTCACTTTTTCGTAGATGCTCAACTTTCCCTGTTCGGCCAGGATCATGATCGAAGTGGCCGTGGCGATGGGTTTGGTGAGAGAAGCCATGTCGAAAATCATGTCAGCGGTCATGGGCTTGTGCTCGGGAACCCACTGGCTCTCCCCATAAGCCTCACGCAGGACGACCTTGCCTTTCCGCGAAACCAACAAAACCGCCCCTGGAAAATCCTTCCTGGCGAGAGCCTCTTTGATGACGACCGAGGCCCGGTTGAGGCGTTCCTTCGACATCCCGACGTCGGCAGCGCCCGATTGAGGCAGGGTTTTTTGACGGCAGCCCACGCCGGCTAACAGAATGGCCAGAAAACAGGCGCCAATTTTTCGGGATGATCTCATTCGTTTTTCCTCTGGGTTAGATTGGACAAGCCGTACCTTATAAACACCTGGAAATCTTCAAACACTATTAACACATTTTGCCGTTCTTTGCAAAATCGCGTCTGTGATTCTCTTGGCTCTAGCTTCGAGAAGAAAGGGAGAAGGAGAAGGGGGATTCTTTCTTATCCTCTCAAAGGGCCGCGATTAGTCCTTCCAGACCTTCCCGTCCTGGCTGATGTGCCAGGCATCGCCCGATTGGCTCTTATAGATGGCCTCAAACAAGCTCGGCGTCGTTTGAATGATAGGCGGAAAAATAAAATCGCCGACCTTGATATCTTTGTCGCTGAGCCCGAGCGCTCCGAAGTCGGTCGAGAATGCCCCCTTCTCCGCCTTCATAGCCCACTCCTTATAATAAATCTTCCTCAGCGCCCATTTGGCCTCATCCTCGGGTTTTTCCTGGAACGACTCTCTGCCCTGGCCGGCGGTCTTGCCCGAAAACTGGACATAGCCCCACATCTCCGGGTAATGGATGTTGATCAGGCCCATCGGCGACCAAACCCAGTTGTCTTCGGCCAGGGGCTTGCCCGTCGTCGGGTCCTTGGCCTTGACATATTGGCCGTTCTCGACATTGACACGGTATTCCACGCGGGAAAAATTCAACCGCCAGTGGTCTCCTGGCTTGGGTAACGACTTGGCCGCGTTGGCTTCTTTGAGGATCTCCCAAGGCATGGCGATTTCGACAAACCAGCCTTTGTCCATATCGCCGGGATTATTGACCGTGCCGTTGACCTTGACGGCAGTCTTAAGCCCCTGGATATCCCAGGCATGGATGGCGGGGCCATTATCGCGGTAGGGCTTGACCAGGAAAAGATCCCAGACCGTGTTCAGGGCGTTCATTTCGAGCTCATAATAGTTATGCGTATCGCCGTCGGGATCGATAAAGACTTCGAAATCATTGTCTTGGTAAATAATCGAATCGCGCTTGGTCAGCGTCGCCCAGACGTCGGGCTCCTCAAGAAAGGCGCCAAAGTAAAAATAATCATTGTCCCAGAGCATTTTGACCATCGTCCGGAACCGAGGCTTTGGACGCAGCGAGCCCTCAATATCCGAAAAATTGTCGGACCAGGAAGCTTTGGTCCAGACCTCTTCATCGAGGTTGCCGTCGATCCGGACCTGACCGGCGGCCCTATAGACGATACATTTTTCCGGGTCGAAAGGGATTTTCGGCTCAGGAACTTTGGTCCTCTCGGAAAATGCCAGGATCATCGTCATAAAAAAAATTAGGACAAGAAATAAAATTCGCAATTTCATCGTTTGCTCCTATCTCCTTTTCAGGGCTTCGCCCAGCGTCTTCCAGTGCTCGTCCGTCATCGTGCTCATGGCAAATAATGTGATCCCACGCGCGCCTCCCTTAAAGGACCATTCGACCGCCTGCGGGAGCTCGTGGGGCTTGATCTGCGAAATAAAGAGTCCGCTGTAAAGAGGCCGCGACGCAGGCAGCGTGGCAACGCCCTCGCGGGTCGCCGGCTCCAGCCAATTCAGAGGCTGGGCGTAATAATAATGATAGATCATCGGGTGGACGGTATCGATCTTCCATTGCGGCCAATCTTGGCGGACAAAGCGGCGGGCGAGCTCCGGTGTCGCGAAGACCGCGGCCGAGATAGCCTTTCCCTTCCCATGCGCCGCATCGGCCAGCCTGTTCACCAAGGCGGTGATCGTCTCGTAGCGATAGCGTTTCCAGGCCTGACTGGACGGAGGGTCCGCAATCTTCAGCGGGTCGATGCCCTCGATCTCTTTGAATTTTTTGCGGCAAACAGGGCAATAACAGAAATCGAATTCGGGATATTCTTTGTCTTGGACCAGGTTGTACTTGGGTTGAAGGGCATCGGGCAGAATCACGTCGGGGTAGCGGATGTAATCCAGATGAATCCCCTTGATCCCGTTGATATCCGCCAGCTCCATGGCGAAATTCTTGACATATTCAACCACTTCAGGACGGGAAGGGCAAAGCCACTTGTAGCTTGGAATATAGGGCTGCTTGGTGAGGGTCGATTCGCCGTTGCGGCTGACGACGTACCAGTCCGGATGATCTTTTTGAGTCGATTCCGCGTTCGCGATCAAGGCGCAAATCCAGGCGTGCACATCGAGCCCGGCCTGCCGGGCCGCGGGCACAATTTTCGCCAGTTCGTCGGCTTCATAGGCGGCGTAGGAGCTGGGATAAAAAGCCTTGGCTCCCGAATAGCTGAGAAGGTGGATGGCCTGGATTCCGGCAGCGGCTGCCTGGCCGAATTTCCGCTTCCATTCCTCGCTCGAGATTTTCGGGTCGGGATGCACCCACGCCCAATTCTTGATTTTAGGCTGAGTCGCGGGCTCGAAGAACAGCGGCCCTTGGCCGAATAAATCGCATCCCTTCGCCGCGAGTGCGCCCGCCCCCAATCCGCGCAGAAATTCCCTTCTTTTCAACGCGACCTCGTTCCCACAATCTATATAGAAAACGAATATATATCAATAGGGAACTATTCGCTGTGTTTCGCCAGCCTTAATAAAAATGAGCTTCCGCCCATGAATTCATCGCCAAAGGCTCCTTGGAAGGATAGCAGCGAGCAAAGCGAGCGTTGGAAGGAAACCCTATACAAGGGTTTCCTTCCAAGAGTGTCCCCCCTGAAGATACATCGCCTTAGGCTCCTTGGAAGGATAGCAGCGAGCAAAGCGAGCGTTGGAAGGAAACCCTATACAAGGGTTTCCTTCCAAGAGTGTCCGACGGGACTGCTTCCGCCGGAGTCCGGGGGCTGCGGACCCAATTAGCACCGCCCGTCCCACAGGATCCGGTCCTGTTCCTAGAATCCGGGGTAGAAGCTGAACTCCCAGTATCCCTTCCTGCTATATTCGGGACGGTCGAAAGGCCAGACATAATTGAGGCCGAGGACCATAAACCCCAGGACGTTGACCCTCAGACCCAAGCCGGCGCTGCTGACAGGTTTCTGGATGCCATAGGGAGCGAAAAATCCAATTTTAGGTGAAGTGGTGGTGATCCCGGCCAGTTCGGAGCCATACCAGGCGACGCCCCAATCATAGAACGCCACGAAATCGACGGGAAAGATGCCATAGAATCCTTTGCCCAGTTTCAATGCGCCGAACAGGGGAAACCGCAGCTCCGCATTGGCGACCATCATCCGACTGCCCCAGAGTCTGTTAAAGACATCGGCTCCGACCTCGGTATTGACCTCCGCCGCGGTGAACGATCCGTAATTATACCCGCGCACCAAATCTTCATAGCCCAGGAACATGGGGTAAAGTCTCGAGTCATCGCCGCCTTTTCCATAGCGGCCGTAGGACATGACTCTGAAAGCCATCGTGAATGGCTTCAGGGGCATAAAGTAACGTCGATAGTCGAGCAGAATTGAGGAATAATTGAGGGACCCGACGGTCGGAGCCACTTCAAGCCTATAGCTCTGGCCGAGAATGGGCGCCGTCGCTCCGAAAAATGCGCTGTCATAGACCAAGGCCGCCCCGACATAAGCCATGGCCAGACTGTCCGCCGAGGGCAGCTTGGTTTTTTCGTTCATGATCAGCATATCATCGTAGAGGGAATAAGCCCTTGTATACATGACATTGCTGAAATCGATGTAACTGACTCCTCCCGATAATTCGAACCTCTGCACCTGGCTGAAGGGATAAGAGCCGAACCCTCCCAGTTGATAGAAGATCTGCCGGTACAGAAGTTCCTGTTCGATATAAGCCGGCTCGCCGTAGACATCTCCATAGCCGACGCTGTAGCCGCCGTAGACATAGGGGATGCGATACGCCGATGCCCCCCAATTCAACCGATTCCTCGAATTGACGTACTGGACGATAGCCGCGGACTCTTCGACGCGGTTGCTGACTTGGGCGATCGTGACCAGGTTGTGGTACCCGAGCATATCGCTCCAATTCAGGGCAATCCCGCCTCCTCCGTAAGTCCCGAACCGGTCAACACCGACACCCACCGAGGGCGGGGTGGCATAGTCCAGGGACAGCTTCGGCTTGTACGGGCTGACAGAAAATTTGGAAGCGTCCGTGGGAAGGCCGAACCAGGGATTCTTGAGCAGTCCGAGGATCTCCGATCCCGAGCGTTCTTTGGGAGGGAGCACCGCCGGCGTATAAGAGCTCGGTTGAACGTCCACGGCTTTCCCGGCCAGCAGGTCATGCGGCTCGATGGTGAAGAGACTGAAATTTCCGTTTTCATAGACGCTGTAGAGAAGGTCGTTGGACTTGGAAGCGATGGAGAACGCCGGGCTGAGGGTGGTGATCCCGCTGACGCCGGTGTAGAGGTTGGTGAGCGCGCTCAGCGTGCCGGAGGAGAGATCCAGCCTATAGACGTTGGAAATCCCGTTGTGGTCGGAAACAAAATAGAGGGATTTCGAATCCGAGGACCACTGGGGATTGACATTTTTGGCGTCGTCGAACCCCGTGAGCTGCCGGATCTCTCCGGACACGGGATCGAGGAGAGCCAGGCGGAAGTTTCCGATGTTCAGCACCGGCATCGTCGTCGTGAATCGTTCCGTGACAAAAGCGATCGAACGGCCGTCCGGCGACCAAACAGGATGGATGTCCCCATAGGGGTCGTTTGTCATATTCTTCAGGACCTTGGTTTCCAAGTCGTAGATGTAGATATCGGTAAAACCGCCGGTCAGGGCCGAAAAGGCGATCTTCTTGCCGTCCGGGGACCAGGTTGGATTGAGGATCTCGCCCAGCTGCGGAAACTGGATCTCATCGCTGATTTTCTGGCCTTCCGAGTCAAGAAAAGCGAGCACCGGCTTTCCCGCGCTCACGGCGCCGAAAACAAACCGCCGGCCATCCAGGTCCCAGGAGCCTGCGGAATTGATGAATTGGATGCTCTGAAAATGCGGGTCCACCGATGTCCGGGTCAGGCGTTTGGTCGTCTTTCCGGTCTTCGTGTCGCCGAGGAACATCTCCAACGAGAAGAGGTCCCGGGAAGAGATATAGACGAATTTCTGGCCGTCTGGACTGAGCGAGGGAGCGACGTTATAGGGATCGTCTTCGGAGCCCTGGACCAGAAGACGCCCCGTCGCCGTCGGAAGCTGCGTGCTCTGCTGGACGGGTGTATAGTCTTTTTTCAGAGCGGCCTGCCAATCGGCGCTGAGCTTTTTCAAGTCTTCTCCAACCGCCCGCTCAAGGGCTTTCTCATAGTCGGCCCCGCGGCAGATATCCTTCATCAGCTTGGCCACGACGAGGTCGCCCCAACGGCCGCCGACATACGCCCAGACCGCTTGGCCAAAACGATAGGGAAAGTAGCGGTAGGGATCTCTCAGGTCTTTGATCGTCGGGATTTTTTTCCGTTTGATCACGTCTCTCATCCACATGGCCGTATTGGCGTCGACGGGGCCGATGGAGAAATATTCCGAAAATCCTTCGATGACCCAAAGCGGAGCCCGCTCCAACCCGCTGGCGCTCTGGCCGGAATACTGCTGGACCGGTCCGGAGGCCATATCATACTGGAAGGCGTGGACGAGCTCGTGGCCGATGACGCGGTCCGTTTCCTGGAGAGAGCCACCGAAGGGGAGGATGATGCGGCGCTTGATGGATTCCGTGACGCCGCCCGTGCCTTCGCCGATGATATCGGACAGCACCGTGGTCTGCTCGAATTGGGGATGGCTGGCGTACATCACGAGGGCCTGCCGGCCGCGGAGCTCATAATTGAAGAGCCGGGCGTATCTTTTGTACCAGCGCTCGGCCATTTGGGCGGCGACCCTGACGGCCTGCTCCTCCTCCGGATAAAAGTAAAGGTCGAAATGCTCGGTCTTCATGACCCTATAATCGAATTTCTCGTATTGAACTTTGTTCCGGCCGAAGTACTGTCCGAACACAGGCTGAAGGAACAGGACGACGCCCAGACAAAGGACGGCTGTCAGAAAGACGATCCTGGGAAAGCGTTGCGAGATCTCGCGGGACATCATGTGAGGGCCTCCTTTCGGAAGATTTCGTTCCGGTCGCGCCTTGAGGTTAAATATACATATTCCTATCGAAATTATCAATTCATTTCGAATCCATAACGATCCGGCCCGTCCTCCTGACACTCCATTATACAAAAAACGTGCCAAATTTGCATTTCTTATGGCCGGCCCCGCTGGGACAAGAATTGTCCTCAATTTGTGACATTTGCCAACAATTTTGGTCAATATTCGGCATACTTAATCCACCGATTAGACAAATAAGGGAGGCATTTCATTTGAAAAAAGAGGCAAAATTTTGCCCCGGGCCGGAGCTTGAAGCCGCCCTTATCTGACTTCAATCCTGGCCGTCAAAAGCGGCCCGGAGGTTTCCACACGCTTTCCCCTTGCGCCGGGCTGGCATCCGCCCACGGCGATCTCGAAAATGCCCGGCTCGATAGTCCTCTTGAAATTCTTGTCGATCAAAGAGAATACCTCCGGCTTCAGCTCAAATCGAATGGCCCTCTTTTCCCCCGGATTCAGGAAGACCCTTTCAAATCCTTTGAGAGACCTGAGCGGAACAGGAACGGTCGCCTCAACATCCGAAAAATAGAGCTGGACGACCTCATCCCCTGCCCTGGCGCCGGTATTTTGAACGTCTACCGTCACGGTGAATCCCTGATTTCGATTCAAGCTTTTGGGGACGACTAGATTTGAATATTCAAATTTCGTATAGCTAAGCCCGAATCCGAATGGGTACAACGGCTCTCCTTCAAAATAGCGGTAGGTACGTCCCTTCATCCGGTAATCCTTGAAGGGAGGCAGGTCGCCCGCGGACCTGTAAAATGTCACCGGCAGGCGGCCCCCCGGATTGCTGTCCCCAAACAGAACGTCGGCAATCGCCCGTCCTGCCGCCTGACCCGGATACCAGGCTTCGACGATCGCCGGAATGTGCTCGGCCGCCCAGTTGACCGCAACGGCGCTTCCATTTAAAAGGACCAGAACGACCGGCTTGCCGAGTCCCGCTACGGATTTTATGAGGTCTTCCTGGATGGCCGGAAGGTCCAACGTCAGGCGGTCGCCGCCGGCAAAACCTTCCACGGGCACGTCCATCTCTTCCCCCTCCAGCCTCGGGGAAAGACCCATGACCAAGATCACGGCTTCCGCCCGTCGGGCTTTGGCCAGCGCCTCGGCCTTCAGATCGGCGCCGGGCGGCCGCCATAACAGTTTGATATGGGCATCTCCGGCGCGCTCGAAGAACTCAAGCTTTATTTTATAACTCTTGCCCCGGACGAGGTCCGCGGATTTATAGGTCTTCCTGGGATGATGCGTTCCGTCGAACTGGACAAAAATCCGGTCATCTAGGAAAAGCCTGAATCCGTTGAACCCTTCACCCCCGAGCATATATGTTCCGGAAATAGGCGGAACGAACTCCCCCGTCCACCGCACGCCGAAATTATCGGAGTCGAAACGGGGGTCGGGCGCCGCGTCCCACCAATTAAAACCTATGTTCTTATCGATCCTCACGAACGCCGGTTCCCCTTGGAAATCACGGTTCTTGAAATATTCGCCCTTGAGGCCTCTGACCTTCTTTCCGCCGTCCGAAGAGGAAAAAACGGTTTCCGGGATGACTTCGAGGACGGGCATATTGGCCGCCCATTCGCAGCCCAGCGCATAGAGAACTTTGGTCGCCGGGCCGACCTTGTCGATGATCCCCTGGAGCGGCGTGACGGGATGGGAAGGCGTGCCATTGTAGTTTCCGAGCAGCACCTCGACATCGGAGGCGTTTGGCCCGATGACCGCGATTGTCTTCAATCCTTTATTCAAGGGCAGAGTATTTTTATCGTTTTTCAAAAGGACGATCGATTTTCGGGCGGCCTCCAGGGCTAGGTTCTTGTGGGACTCGCTGTCAACGACCGAATATGGGATATTCGCGTACGATACCATCTCCGGAGGATCGAACATGCCCAGCCTGAACCTCGCCCGGAAGAGTCTTTTAACGGAGACGTCGATTTCTTTTTCGCTGATCAACCCCGTCTGGACAGCCTCCAGCAGGGTTTTGTATTCATGGCCGCAGCTGAGGTCGCATCCGGATTTGACGGCCAAGGCCGCGGCTTGGGCTGAGGTCGCCACGATCTTGTGGCCGGCCGAGATATCATCGATGGCCCCGCAGTCGGAAACGACATAGCCGCCAAAACCCCATTCCTTCCTCAAAATCGGGGTGAGCAGCAGAGAGCTCCCGCAACAAGCTTCTCCCATATATCTGTTATACGCGCACATCACGGAAGAGGCGTTCCCTTCGACGACACACGCCTCGAAATGCGGCAGATAGGACTCGCGGAAATCGCGCTCGTCAATGACCGCATCGAAGGAGTGGCGGTCGGGTTCCGGACCGCTGTGGACGACGTAGTGTTTGGGCGTCGCTACGACCTTCAGGTATTTCGGGTCGTCGCCCTGCAGGCCCCGGACAAAGGCCACGCCCATCCGCCCGGTGAGGAACGGATCTTCTCCGCGGTCGAGCTTTTTCTGCATCGGCTCGCCCCAGCTGTCAAAAAAGCAACGCTCAAGCCCAACAAAACGATTTTTCCCTGAATACGCGCGTCCATCAAATCCTCCTCAAAAAGGTCCCGCGGCAGTCATGGTTGATCCGGAATATCCGGTGAGCCACCCTCCGACCAATTCAATCTGCGGGCACGAATTGCGCTTATCTGGCTTCCGCGGGGACGACGCTCATCTCCAACCGGTCCTTCCCGCGGATGACGGTCACGATGAGCGGCCGTCCGACCGGCCATTCGGCAAGGATGCGGAACATATCGTCCACGCTCGTCACGTCTTTTCCATTGATCGCTACGACCAGGTCCCCCGTCCTCAGGTCAGAGTTTTTGGCCGGCCCGGTCGGTTCGATGCCTACGATCTCGACGGCCGCGTTATTCTTGAGCTTGTGAAACCGGACGATCCTCCGATCGAGCTGTCGCGGATAGCCGACCAGACCCAAGTAGCTTCTTCGGACTTTTCCTTGAGTCAAGAGCTGGGAAACGACCCATTTGACCGTGTTGGAGGGGATGGAAAACCCGATTCCCTGGGCCATGGCGATAATCGCCGTATTGATGCCCACGACCCGTCCTTTGGCATCGAGCAGCGGCCCGCCGGAATTCCCCGGGTTCAAGGGAGCCGTATGTTGGATGATGTTTTCGATGAGCCGGCCCATCTGGCTCCGGAGCGTCCGGCCGAGCGCGCTGATGACTCCGGTCGATACCGTGGATTGAAATCCCAGCGGATTTCCCATGGCAATGACCAACTGTCCGACCCTCAGGTCGGATGATTCCCCCAACTCGGCATACGGCAGCCCCGCCGCATTGACACGGACGACGGCCAGGTCTGTCGATGCGTCCATCCCGATGAGCGTCGCCTGGCGGCGGGCTCCATCGATGAAGCCCACCTCGATTTTCTTGGCTTCGGCCACAACGTGACTGTTGGTCAGAAGATAGCCGTCCGGTGTAACGGCGAACCCCGAGCCCGCGCCCATGGGCTCAAACTCCGATTGTTGAGTTTCCTGACCGATAGAAATACTGACCACGGCGGGGCCAATGGCTTCTACGACGGCGATGACTGCTTTGGAATAGGCGTCCAAAAGGTCCGGAGATGAAACAGCTTCTTTGTCGACCTGACAAGGAGCTGAGGATTCTGCCGCTGCCTCTCCGCTCAGCCAGCCCAGAGGGTGTTTCTTTTCGTCTCCCATGGTCCGATTCTCTCGCTAAAGATTATAAAAGGCAAGAGCAGCTTTCATATGCGGCGATGGTGAACCGGGACAGACCCCTCGGGCTTGGCAAAGGGCGATTTTGAGCGCCGACACCGGAGGGCTCCGATGGTCTCCGGATCAACTCAGCGCTTCGATAATCTCCCGGCAGCCGATGCAGGCAAAAAACACAAGGGTTAAAACGAGGAGGATGTTCGCCGTCCATCGCGTCCGAAATTCAGTGCCGACCCAGGCCGTTCGGTTGTTCAGAAGTAGCAGCGTCAGCGCCAGCAAGGGCATGAATAGAGCGCCCATCACGGCGTAAACAAGCTGGACTTGCTGTAGCCTGAACCAGAGGAGATGAATCGGCACGATGCTAAGCGCTAGCAAGTAACCGCGATACTCCCGGGACTTGGTGATGTCTTTTTCCGGAGCCTTGTCCAAAATGACGCCCCGCCTGAGATTGAGGAAGTCCGCGAATATATAGGGAACTCCTTGCCATACCCCCAGCAGGCTGGAAAACACGGCGCCCCAGAATCCCAGGAGAAAAATCCACTTCCCGGACGGTCCCAAAACCTGGGCGAGCTGGTCGGCCAGGACAAGCGCAACCGTCGAGCCCTGCCCTTCGATCGTCACCCTCGAACCGATGATGACCATCGAGGCGCCGAAAAAAGCGGTCAGGGCGTAGCCGACGCCGAGGTCAAGACGGCAATCCTTGACGCCCTGCCGGCCCGATCTGTTTTTCTCCCGGATCCAGTAGCTGTAGGAAAGAAGGGTGACCGTGCCGCCGATTCCTCCCAAGACTCCCAGCATCCACGCCGTCCCTCCGGCAGGAAGAGAGGGACGAAGGAGAGTCCTGACCAGGGCTGCCCAGTCGGGCCGAACGAAAAAGACGGTCAGCAAAACGGTCGCGAACATGATGGCCGTAAGCGCCGACATGGCATACTGAAAGATCCTGAACCCGCCGAACCAGACGAGGGTCAGGCCGACAAGCGAGTGGATAATGCCCCAGAATATCTTCGACGTTTGGGGATCGGCTATGGGAAACAGCCCCACTCCGGCCACGCCGCAGGCATTGATCAAGGCGCCGCCGACGCAATAAGACCAGAGGATAAAATAAATAAAAAAAACCCATTGGATCCACCGGCCGAGCCGCTCGACCCACCCTTCGAGAACCGTCATGCCGGTGGCCATCTGCCAGCGAGCGACACCTTCGGCCAGGATGAATTTTATAAAGCCGCCCCCCAGGGCCGCCCAGACAAGTACGACCCCTATATTCGACCCGGCCAGGCTGGCCGTAACGAGATCGCCGGCTCCAACGCCTGTCGAAGCGACGACCAGACCCAGGATAATTTTAGATAGCCAGGATTTTTTTTCGAGGCCGGTCTTGCCCACGGGGCTTAGGAGTCTAGCTCTGGGCCGTCCCGTCAGTTTTCGACTTTTTCGACAACGATCGTCAATTTGGAGACGAGCGCCGCGATCGCTCCGACCGCGGCCAGGACCGGCGCAAAGGCTGCCCCTATAATCCCGACCGTGAGCGGGATCTCGATGAAAGTCTTCCCGCTTTCATCCTTGAGGATAATACGGCGGATATTTCCCTGGTGGATAAGTTCCTTGATCTTGTTCAGGATTTCGCCGCCAGCGACCTTGAACTCTTCGGTCCTCGTTTTTCCGGTCTCTTTTTCTTCGCCCATAGGACTCTCCTTCCTTTTAATATACGAGATCAGCCGGGGTAAGTTCGAGCCGGAATTTCCGGCCGAGCGCCTCGCTTACCTCGCGAAATAGCCCAGACGATGGCTGACCGAGTAGTCTTTGTCCTTAACGCGGATGGAGACCTTCCTGAATGAACCGTCTTTCGGGGAGCTGGAGGAAGTGTAGCAGAGGAGGTAATATTTTCCCGCGTGGTCCGCGATTTTCTTCAGGCCGGCCGCCGGGTTCTGTGACGTGTCCGTCGATCCTCCCGTATCCTTTACGATCTGGTTGAAAATCCGGAAGACATCTTCGGATTGCTCCCTCATCGTGACGCCGTATTGGTATTTGGCCATATTGTCGATGAAAATGAAGCTGAAATTGGCTCCGCAGTCGGAAAAAGCCTGGCCGACCTTGTTGAGGTCAAAAGTCACGTCCCGCTTGTAGAACTGGAACAGATCAGCCAGGTTGGACCGAATGTCGTCCCGGTCTTGGTAGGCCATCATGAGCTGGTTTAAGACATTGGGGCTGATTTCCGGCCGGAATTCCCTCTGATAAAAGAAGAAGACGAATTTCTGCCCTTGGCCCGATTTCAGAAGCTGAGCGACGCCGAGGAATTTTTTGGGTTCGACGAGACGCATGGATTCGAGCTTCTCCAGGTCTTCCCTGTACCGGGTCAGCATCGATTCCAGAGTAAAAGTCCCCGTATCGCTGAGGGCGTCAACATCGCCTTCGGCGGGATTCTGATCGCGCGTGACGCCCGGGCCGGCGATCGTCCGGACAACTCTTTTCAATTCATTGAGAATAGCCCTGTATTCACCAGCACCTTTTTGGATATCCTTTCGTAGCAGGCTGTTCATCTCCTTGGCCAGGCTGTCCCTGGATTTCGTCTGTAAGGCCTGGGCGGAGAGCGAATATGGCTTGAGCGGCGTGATCAAATTGACGGTATCTCCGGGCTGAAGCACTTCTTTGAAGAGATAATTGATCGCATTTTCAATCTTGTTGAAATATTCCGTCATCTGGAAAAAGAGATAAAAAAACCTCGCCGTCTGGGGCCGGACCACCGCTTCCGCCGGCGCTTCTTCCCGCGCCAGCTGCCCTTTGTCCAGAAGATACAGCGCCTCGATTTTCTGAAGACGGCCGTCTTCCAGAAGCTCAAAGTCCTCGGCCCGCAGCGTGTCGATGAATTGGTTTCCGCCATAAACCCGGACGGGGATCTCGATCATCGCGCTCTTGGCCGCCGGCGCCTGTTCCTGGGTTCCCAACCCGACCGACCAAAGCGCCATGACACACGACAAACAAAAAATCATGACCCCTCTTTTCATATTTTTAGCCTCCTTGTCAGCGGATTCTCTCAAAAATATCTATTTGCATTTTTCGATGAGAGCCTGGATTGTCTCCCGCTCTTGCCTTGTGAGTTTATCTTTTTTGAGCCCGAGGTACTTCTGAAAACAGTCAAGGGCCCGGCGTTTCTCGCCTTTTTGGAGATAGGCTTTGCCAAGGCTCAGCAAAGAAAAGTCGTCGCCGGGTTTGGTCCTTATAGCGTTCTCCCATGCCGAAATGGCTTCATCGGTTTTCCCCGCCGCCTGGAGGGCTACTCCCATCGCCCGATAAGCAAGGTTCAGAGTCGGATCGAGCGAGACCGCCGTGCGGTAATTCTCCAGGGAGAGGGCGAGATCCTCGGGCTTGTGGCCCCGGTCCGTATAGATGGAGAAATACAGCATTCCGAGGTTGGAGAAAGCCAGGGCAAAGGTTTTATCCAACGAGATCGCTTTTTCATAGTATTCCATCGCCTTTGGATAATCCCCTTTTCTCCAAGCGATGATCCCCAGGTTATCCCAAACCTGAGGATCGAAATCCAGGATGGCCAGGGCCTTTTGGAGCGCTTCGGAGGCTTGATCATAAAGTCCGGCCCTGAGGAGGAGCATGCCGTAACTCGAGCACAGCGTGTAGTCCTGCGGATTGTTGCGAATGCCGTCGTCTAAAACCCTGAGGGCATCCGGCATCCGTCCCTGGGATAAATAGGTTTGGGAGAGATAGACATAGGCCGGGCCGAAGTCTTTTCGGATGCGGATGAGGTCGGTCATCAATTCGACGCTTTCCTTGGCCCGGCCTTGGTCGCCCAGAAGGATCGCCCGCTCGAGCTTCTGCTGGAATGGCAAAAAGCTTTTCAAGTCATCCTCGGGGCCGTATTTTTCTTTGACCCTGCTCACCGGCGAAGCGACATACCCCAGGCTGCGCAGTTTATCCAAAGTCTGGCTGTCCACGACCCGGCTTGGCTCTCTTTTCGCGGGCGAGGACAGACTTTTTTCCATCTCTTCGAGTTTTTTTCTGAATAGATTTGGATCCACCTTTGCGGCCAAGTTCTTCGTCTCGTCGAAATCCAGGGCCAGGTCGTATATTTCGGGAATGGGTGAGTCAAAAAACTTCTTGCCTCCGTCCAAAAACCCGCGGAGCGGCGCGCAGCCTTTGTTCAAGTAAGAATCCAGGGACTCAAAGTAAATGGCCCGGACCTTCCCTTTTTGGCCGTTCAACTGGGGCACAAGTGAAACCCCCTGCAGGGTTGACGGCGCTCCGACTTCCAGAAGTTCGCAGACCGTGGGGAAAATATCAATGTGGCTCACGGGGCTGCCCTGCCGGGAAGGCCGAATGCCGGGCCCCGCCACGAGCAGGGGAATATGGAGAGTGCTGTTATACGCAAAATAGCTGTGCGTCAATTCGCCATGCTCACCCAAGGATTCACCGTGGTCTGCCGTTAAGACGACCAGCGTTCGTTCCCAAACTCTTCTTTTCTGCAATTCCGAAAACAGCTTGCCCAGCTCCGCGTCGACATAGGCGACTTCCCCCGAATACGGATCATTTTGGAAGCGGCTCAAAAACGGCTCGGGGGGCAGATACGGCGCATGGGGATCCCAGAGATGAATCCAGCAAAACCACTTTCCCTTCTGCCGGGAAAGCCAGTCCCGGGCGGGGGCCAGGACCGCCTCCGATTTCCGTTCCGCGAAAAAAAACCCCAGGTCGGACTGTGTCGGCAAAGAATCGTCATAGACATCAAAGCCCTGGTTCAGCCCAAAGCGGGAATCCAGAGGGAATGCCCCGACAAACGCACCGGTCGCGTATCCGCTCGACTTGAGATGCTCGGCGAGAGTCAGGAAACCGTCGGCGACCCGGCTCTTGGAATTTTCACTCACGCCGTGAAAAAGCGGCGTCATACCGAGAAGAATGTTGGCGTGGGAAGGAAGGGTCGTCGGCGTGTGGGCAAAAGCTCGTTCGAAAAGGACCCCTTTGGCTGCCAAGCTATCAATGGCCGGAGTCCGCAGGTACTTGGAGCTATAGCAGCTCAGCCGGTCGGGACGCAGCGTATCGATGGTAATGAGGAGCAGGTTGGCGTCTTTCCCCCCCGCGGTTTGCCCTCCGAGCCACGCAACGACTCCAAGGGCGGCAAGGCCCAGTGCTAGGGCCCTCTTCGATTGAGAGAATCTCACAAACAAATTATAGGAGCCACGGGCAAAATTTGCAAACGACTAGGCAAGAACCCCGATCTCAGCAATTTTAAGATTTAAGATGGGTGGCGCGGCTGCTGCCCCTTAGCACCCGAAGCGCCTATTTCTTGCACCTCTGGATGAGGGAATCGATTTCCTGCTTTTCCTGAGGCGTTATGGTGTTCCCTTTGATAGCCATATACTTCTGGCAGTACTCCAGAGCGCGCACTTTGTCCCCTTTTTCTAAAAAGGCCAGGGCCAAGTTGAAGGCGGGATAGTCGAATTTCGGATCAAGGGTCAAGGCTTTTTCCCAGTTCGCGATGGCCTCGTCCCTTCTGCCCATAATGCTGTAGGCGCCGGCCAAACCGTTGTAAGCAGAAGCCAGCGAAGGGTCCCGGGCAATGGATTTCTGAAAGTATTCAACCGCCTTTTGGAGCTGAGCGGAAATTTTTGCCCTCAGCGACATGACGACATACAGCGAGCCGAGGTTATCGTTATAAACCGCATCGGTTGGGTCGAGGCTCAGAGCGCGCTCGAGGTATTTGAGGGCCCGTTCGAAGTCGCCCTGCTTCCAGTAAGCCACGCCCAAGGAGTTCCAGACCTCGGCGTCCTGATCGAACAGGCTGAGCGCTCTTTGGAGAGCTTCGGCACCCTGTTTGTACTTCCCGGCTTTGACCAGGGCGATTCCGTATCCCGAGATGAACCCGAACTTGTCGGGATTCGCCGCAGCGCCCCTCTCGAGAACCTGGAGCGCCTTCTCCATTTGACCTTGAGAGCGATAGACGCGGAAGAGATGGTCGTACGCTGCGGCGAAGTCATTTCGGGCCTGGATAATGCTTTCCAGAAGCTCCGCCGAATCTTCGGGCTTTCCTTCCTGCTCCAATCGCGTCGCTCGTTCCATTTTCTGCATGAGGGGGAGCAAGGTCTTGAGGTCGTCTTCGGGACCATACGCCTTTTTGCTCTGGACAACAGGAGCAACGACATAGCCCAGGCTTCCCAGCTTGTCCCGGGTTTCCCGGTCGATCTTGCGCCCTGCCGGACTTCTCTGTGCCGAGGCCGCCGCCTTCTCAATCCCTTCGAGCTTTTTTTTGTATGGCGCCAGGTCGGAGTTTTCAGCCAGATTGGTCATTTCATCAAAGTCTTTCTCCAAGTCATAGAGCTCGGGAAGCGGCGAATGGATATATTTTTTCCCCCCCTCGATGATGCCGCGAATAGGCGCCCAGCCGCTGCTGAGGTTCGCTTCCATAGCCTCGAAGTAGATCGTCGCCGGCTTCCTCGGCTTCCCTTCCAGGAGCGGAAGGAGTGTTGTCCCCTGCAAGGCCGGAGGCTTTCCGATGCGCAGGAGATCGCAGACCGTCGGAAAGATGTCTACGTGGCTGACGGCGTCCTTCAACCGGGATGGTTTTATCCCGGGTCCGGAAATGATGAGCGGGACCCAGATCGTCGAATTGTAGGCGAAATAGCTGTGGGTCAGCTCGCCATGCTCGCCAAGAGACTCGCCGTGGTCGCCCGTCAAAACGACGATCGTCTTCTCCAACCAACCCTTTTTTTGGGCCGTCTCGAGCAGCGTTCCCAGCTGCGCATCAGCATAGGCGACTTCGCCGGAATAGGGATCCTGAGGAAACTTGCCCGCGTACGGCTCGGGCGGCGAATACGGGGCATGGGGGTCCCAGATGTGAATCCAACAAAACCACTTGCCTTTTACCCGGGAGAGCCAGGCGGCGGCCGCCGCGACCGTCTTTTCCGCTTTTCGCTCGGCATAATCGAGCCCGGGAGCAAGCTGGCTGGGATAATGATCATCATAGACGTCGAAGCCCCGGTTCAGGCCAAACCGCGAATCCAAAGGGAACGCCGAGACAAATGCCCCCGTCGCGTACCCTTTGTTTTTAAGCGTTTCGGCCATGGTCGCAAACTCTTTGGACACAACGGCCTTGACATTCTCGTTCACGCCGTGGACAAGGGAGGTTAGGCCCAAAAGAATATTGGCATGGGAAGGGAGCGTGATGGGATCGTGGGCAAACGCCCGTTCGAAAAGCGCGCCCCGGGCAGCCAGGGCATCGATTCTCGGTGTTTGAACGTATTTCGCACTGTAGCAACTCAGACGGTCGGGACGAAGGGTATCGATTGTAATGAGCAGCAAGTTGGTATCGGCCGCCGCAGTGAGTCCGTTCGGGCATACCACCAAGGCCAAAATTATAGCCAAAGAAAAGAACGAGCCAGTTCGAACTTGACGCATGGCAAAATTATAATGAGGCAAGAGCTAATATGCAAACTTCTATCTTTTAAGCCTTGAAATACGCACACAACGTCATCCGGACTGCGGCGCGGGCCACGCCGGCCGGGGAACTCCATCACCCGGAACTGACGAAAATTTGGGATAGCTGGCAAGTTTCTCCCAGTAAGTATAGGTCCCCAAATTTTTCAGTGAGGATGATGGGGCTGGCCGGTGGCAGGACCCGCGCCGCAAAAAAAAGCCCCTCCCGCCCGGAGGCGGGAGGGGCTTCGTGCGTCTGCGTTGAGATTCGTACCCGAGTTAGATCTGGAACCTCATGCCGAGCCGGAGGAGGAGCGGGTTCATGAGCTCATTGAGTGTGCCGCTGGTCGCGGCGGGTGCCGTCCAGCTGACCAGTGCTGTGTCGCGGTAGCGGAATGTGCCGAAGTTGATATCGTATTTTCTGAGCTCGGTGTTGTAGTTCAGAACGTTGAAGAGGTCGGCGGAAAAGTACATGCGGCCGATGTCGCCCAGCTTGATCATCTTTTCCACTTTGATGTTCGCCAGCCAGACATTGGGCAGCCGGCTTCTGTTGTCGTATTTGGCTATGGGAATGCTCTTGGAAGTTTCACGCGAGCTTGCGCCCGGAACGCCCGTATCGCGGATTGTGAAGCTCGTCGCATAGAAGGTGCCCTCATGCGCGGAAAGCGTGCCGGAGATATTGATGTCGAACGGGAGCTGGTACAATCCGGACAGTTTCAGCATCCAACGGGTAAAGAAATCGCGGGTGATCTTTCCGCTGGAGCCGCCCATGCCGACGCCGTACATCTGGCCGTCATACGCCCAAATCGTAGTCGGATCCTGGTAG
>Ga0315268_10001671_pt1 | contig 25594 bp, 26 predicted proteins | sample C1_top_MG_FD_204535 | JGI IMG/M metagenome (GOLD analysis project Ga0315268, IMG submission 204535) | Sediment microbial communities from Yellowstone Lake, YNP, Wyoming, USA - C1_top | ecosystem: Environmental > Aquatic > Freshwater > Lake > Sediment | place: USA: Wyoming | collected 2017-08-01
TAGGCGAGGCTGCTGGCAGCGTAAAGACAGGAGGGTGGCGTCGCCAATGCATGTTCTGTCGAAAGAACCACACCCTGAAGGGTGTGGCATGAATCCATATCGATGCCGCAGCCTTCAGGCTGCGGTGGCGTTCTTCATACTAACGTCACGAACCAAATGAGACGCTGACAACAGGAGGGTGCCATGAAGGCGATGCGCATGCACGAGTCCGGGGGGCCGGACAAGCTGGTGTACGAGGACGCGCCCGATCCCGTCATCGCCGCCAACGAGGTGCTGGTGCGGGTCAAGGCCTGCGCCCTGAATCACCTCGAGGTCTGGAGCACGATGATGCCGCCGGGCACCCGCTTCCCCAAGCCGCGCATTGCCGGCAGCGACGTCGCGGGCGTGGTGGAAGCGGTGGGTGACGTGGTGACAGGCGTCGAGGTGGGCGCGAAGGTGATGCTCCAGCCGGGGGTGAGCTGCGGCGTCTGCCAGGCCTGCCTCTCGGGCCAGGACAACCGCTGCCGCTCCTACAGCCTTCTGGGCCAGGGCGTGTGGGACGGGGGCTTCGCCGAGCTGGTGAAGGCGCCGGCGGCCAACGTCATCCCTATGCCCGAGAACCTCTCCTTCGAGGAGGCGGGCTCCATCCCCCTCGTGTTCGTGACCGCCTGGCACATGCTTTTCAGCCGCGCAGCCCTCCAGCGGGGAGAGACGGTGCTGGTGAACGCGGCGGGCAGCGGCGTGGGCATCGCCGCGGTGCAGATCGCCAAGCTGTGGGGGGCGAGAGTCATCGCTAGCGCCGGCTCCGACGCCAAGCTGGAGAAGGCCAAGGCCCTGGGCGCCGACGAAGGCATCAACTACGCCAGCGCCGACCTGGCCCAGGAGGCGCAGCGCCTCACCGACGGCCGCGGCGTGGACGTGGTGTTCGAGCACGTGGGCGGCGACATCTTCGTGAAGAGCGTGCAGGCCCTGGCCCGAAACGGCCGGCTGGTGACCTGTGGCGCCACGGCCGGCCCCGGCGGCAGCTTCAACATCATGCCCTTCTTCATCCGCGAGCAGGCCATCCTGGGCTCGTTCATGGGCACCAAGGCCGAACTGCTCCAGGCGATGCCGTACTTCCGCAGCGGCGAGCTGCGGCCGGTGGTGGACAGCGTCTTCCCCCTGCGGGAGCTAGGGAAGGCGGTGGCGAAGATGGCCAGCCGCGACGTCTTCGGGAAGATCGTTGTGGTGCCGTAGGGCCCGTCAACGGATAGGGAATGGACAAACGCATGGCATTCCGAGCGGATGGGGCCATCTCAGAGCCTTGTGCCCACTTTCGTTTGGGTTCGCTACGAACCCCCGGGTTCGCCCCTTGGAGCGAAAAGAGGCGACTCGGCGCTTCTATTTATCAGATAGAAGACGCCTTTGCCACGGACCTTGCCGAAGCGCTCATCGCGTTGGAGGGTCCCGAATACTGTACCGTAGTTGCCTCTATAGTTCTTTGAGTCTCTGAACTTTCCGGCGGCAGTCAAGATCTTGACCAGTTCGGCGACTGCGACTGGTTCCTTCCTGAGTTCGATGACTTGCGCGCACATGTCAGCGATTGTGCCGCGAAGCGTGCCAACCAGCGGCAATTGATCCTGCGGGGTGGTTGGCAATCCCATTACTTGACGATATATCGCCAAGGCTTCCTCATATAGATGCAGCTTCTCTCTGTACTTGGACCGGGCAGCTTCTGCCTCTTGGATAACCTTGTCTATGCCAGCGATGTCGGAGCGCAGTTCTTCGATCAGAGTCGAAGCTCGTGCTATGAAGTCGTCCTGCATGGCACAGTCCTCCTGGATCGAACGATACCATGATGATGATAGGTTGTCAATCCCATGCGCGCTCAGGCTTGACAATCACCCCTGAGGGTGCTACGTTGACCATGCAGGAGCCCATCATCTATCCTCCTGAGTGTGGCTGGCTACCGCACCTAGGAGGATCAGGGGATGGCTGCTAAGAACGGCAGAATACCGCTTTCGATAGAGGGCATCAAACTTGCGCTCGCACGAAGCGAATCGCCTGAAGCGCGGCAACACTACCTGGCTTCACTTCGACGGCGGGTTGGTCAGTACGAGCGGCGGTACAAGCTGCGGTCCATCTGCCTGCACGAAGCGATCGATGCGGGTCGCCTTGCGGAAAGTCTTGACGTTGTCAAGTGGCTCCATGACTACGAGGCTCTGAACTGTCTTGAGCACGGCGGGAAAGCACGGCTGGAACGATCTCGAGGATTACCTGCACATCGCGTTGCGGGTGGTAGAACAACACCCACTTGTAGTTGACCATACACTGAGCATCCAAACATCCCGAGAAGTTGACATCCGACTCACCATCACAAGCATGACTGGCGGTCTGGGCGGGAGGAGATCAGTCACATCGGTAACGACTGGCCGCACCTAAGCGAGGTTCTCGATGAGTTGGAGAAGAGGACCTGGAAGTAAGCCGCTAAGCGACTGACTCAACTCTTCGTCGACCGCCCCGCTGCCGTCTCACGACCCTCACTAACGCTCATTGACATCGCTGCGCCAGCGATGTATCGTAGGATCGACAAGTGAATAGATCCGTGCGGGAGCTCGGGCTACCGGGCTGAGAGGCCCCGTCAAAGGGGGCGACCGTCGGAACCTGATCTGGGTAATGCCAGCGCAGGGAATCGGTGGGAAGGATCCGGAAGCGCCGCTGGCCCCCAGCGGCGCTCATGTTTTGGATGGGGGCGTCTAGAAAGGAACCAGCTATGGCGTCCAACGGCAGGCCGGTGACGCAGATCTACTACGCCCGCGAGGGCACGATCACCGACGCCATGCGTCGGGTGGCCGAGAAGGAGGGACTGGGGCCGGAGGTGGTGCGACAGGAGGTGGCGCGCGGCCGCATGGTGATCCCTGCCAACGTCAATCACCTGGCGATGCAGCTCGACCCGCTGGGCATCGGCACGGCTTGTAGCATCAAGATCAACGCCAACATCGGCAACTCCGCCGTCACCTCCAACATCGACCAGGAGCTGGACAAGCTGCACAACGCCGTCCACTACGGCGCCGACACGGTGATGGACCTGAGCACCGGCGGCGACATCGACGCCATCCGGGCGGCCATCGTCCAGGCCAGCACCGTGCCCATCGGCACCGTCCCCATCTATCAGGCCATCACGATGCGTGACCGCCTGGAGGACCTGACGCCGGACGATTTCCTGGAGATGATCGAGCACCAGGCGCAGCAGGGCGTGGACTACATGACGATCCACGCCGGCATCCTCCTGGAGTACCTGCCCCTCGTGAGCAAGCGGGTGACGGGCATCGTGAGCCGCGGCGGCTCGCTGCTGGCCCAGTGGATGTTCTACCACCACAAGCAGAACCCCCTCTACGAGCGCTACGACGATATCTGCGACATCTTCCGTCGCTACGACGTTACCTTCAGCCTGGGCGATAGCCTGCGCCCTGGCTGCCTGGCCGACGCCAGCGACGAAGCCCAGTTCGCCGAGCTGCGCACCCTGGGCGAGCTGACGCACCGCGGCCGCGCCAAGGACTGTCAGGTGATGGTGGAGGGCCCCGGTCACGTCCCGCTGAACCAAATCGAGTACAACGTCAAGCTCCAGCAGGAGCTCTGCGACGAGGCGCCCTTCTACGTCCTGGGGCCCCTGGTCACCGATATTGCGCCGGGCTACGACCACATCACCTCCGCCATCGGGGCGACCATGGCCGGCTACGCCGGGGCCAGCTTCCTCTGCTACGTGACGCCCAAGGAGCACCTGGGCCTGCCCGACCTGGACGACGTGCGCGAGGGCGTTATCGCCTACAAGATCGCCGCCCATGCGGCCGACGTGGCCCGTGGCCGCGCCGGCGCCCGCGCCCGCGACGACGAGCTATCGCGCGCCCGCTATGACTTCGACTGGGAGAAGCAGTTCGCTCTGTCGCTGGACCCGGAGACGGCCCGGCGCATGCACGACGAGACCCTGGGCCACGACATTTTCAAGCACGCCGAGTTCTGCTCCATGTGCGGGCCCAAGTTCTGCTCCATGCAGATCTCCCGGCACCTGGGCGAGGAGCGTCCCAAGCGCATCCATGCGGAGGAGCTCAAGCTGGAAGAGCTGCGGCGGAAATAGGAGCAAGCCGATGGAAGAAGACTATCTGGAGATCGCCGGCAAACGGTTCCGCTCCCGCCTGTTGGTGGGCACCGGCAAGTGGCGCAGCACCGAGGAGATGCTGGGCGCCTTCGAGGCTGCGGGCGCGGAGATCGTGACCGTGGCCATCCGCCGCCTGAACCTGGACAACCCCAACGAGAAAACGCTGTTAGACTACATCGATTGGAGCCGGTACACGATCCTCCCCAACACCGCCGGCTGTCGCACGGTGGAGGAGGCGCTGTTCACCGCCCGGCTGGCCCGCCAGGTCACCGGCTCCGACTGGATCAAGCTGGAGGTGATCCCCGACCCCAAGTACCTCCTGCCCGACCCGGCCGGCACACTGGAGGCGGCGCAGGTCCTCATCGACGAAGGGTTCACCGTCCTGCCCTACATCCACGCCGACCCCATCCTGGCCCGCCGCCTTCAAGAGATGGGCTGCGCCACCGTCATGCCGCTCGGCTCTCCCATCGGTTCCGGCCGCGGCGTTTTCACCCTGGAGGAGATCCAGATCATCATCGAGAACGCGCAGGTGCCGGTGGTGGTGGACGCCGGCCTCGCCGTCCCCTCCGACGCCTCGCAGGTCATGGAAATCGGAGCCGACGCCGTGCTGGTGAACACCGCCATCGCTCAGGCCCAGGACCCCGCCCTCATGGCGGAAGGCTTCCGTCTGGGGGTGGAGGCCGGCCGCAAGGCGTACCTGGCGGGACGCATCCCCAAGAAGGCCTACGCCTCCGCTTCCAGCCCGCTGGAGGGAGTGGCCCGGCCCGCCTCCTGATGACGCCGTGGGCAAGCTGACCGTCCCCTGCCTGGCCCTCGTCACCGACCGCTCCGCCTTAGGCGGACGGTCCCTGGAGGAGGCGGTGGCCCAGGCGATCGAAGGCGGCGCGAACCTGGTGCAGCTTCGAGAGAAAGACCCAGACGGGCGTAGCCTGCCTGCGGCCGAGCTCCTGGCCCTAGCGGGGAAGCTACGGGCCGTCACCCAAGGCCGCGCCCTCTTCCTGGTGAACGACCGACTGGACGTGGCCCTCGCCTGCGCCGCCAACGGCGTCCACCTGCCGGAGCGAGGCCTGCCGGTCGCCATCGCCCGTCGCCTGGCCGGCGACGCGTTCATCATCGGCCGTTCGGTGCACAGCGTGGCGGAGGCGGTGCGGGCGCAGGAGGAAGGCGCCGACTACGTGCAGGTGGGGACGATCTTCGCCAGCCGCTCGCATCCCGACCAGCCGGTCGCCGGCCTGGGTCTGCTGGAGGCGGTGGTGGGAGCGGTCGACATCCCGATCCTGGCGGTGGGCGGCGTCACCGCTACCAACGTGGGTGAGGCGCTGGCGGCGGGCGCCAGCGGCGCCGCCGTCGTTTCGGATATCCTTGGGGCGCCCTCGCCGCGCGAGGCGGCACGGGCTCTGGCCCAGGCGATGGCCGCGATGGCAACGAAGGCGAGGCCATGATCGCCCTCACGGTGAACGGCGAGCGGCGCGAGCTGGAGGGCCCGATGCGGCTCATCGCCTTCCTGGAGAGCCTGGCCATCGATCCGCGCTACGTGGCCGTGGCCCGCAACGGCGATGTCCTCCCTCGCGAGAAGTGGCCGGAGACCACCCTCCAGGACGGCGACGTGCTAGAGGTCGTGCGCATGGTGGGGGGAGGCGCTCAAGCCAGGGCGAGAAAGGAGCCTTTGGTCATGGATGCCCTGCTTCTCTTGCTCGCCTTCGGCGCCGGATTGGCTGCGGCGACCCAGATCCTGGTCAACGGTGCTTTGGGGGAGGAGCGGGGCGTGCCGGAGGCGCTGATGGTGTCCGCGACGGTGACCTACGGGTCCGTTGTGCTGTTCATGCTGGTCCGGTTCGTCTTAATGCGTGAGCTGAATCTGGACACCCCGGTCAAGCCGCTGCTCTACCTGCTGCCGCTGGCGCTCGTGGCTCTGCTGGCCTTCCTGGGCTTGATGGGTGGCCTGCAGTGGTACTACTTCCTGGGCGGGCTGGCGGGCGCGCTCATCGTCTGGACGGTGGCCTTCGCCGGCCCCCGCGTCGGCATCGCTACCACCAGCGCCGCCGTCATCGCCGGCCAGATGGTCGGCGCCATCCTAATGGACCACCTCGGGCTCCTGAATCAAGCCAAGGACCCCATCGACGCCCTCAAGGTTGCCGGAACGCTCCTCATTGTGGGCGGCGTCGTGCTCGTGCGAGGGATCTGATGACAGACGTGGTCGTTGTCGGCGGGGGCGTCATCGGCTGCGCCATCGCCTATCACCTGGCGGCAGCCGGCGTCGGCGTCACACTCTGCGAGCGGAACGAGGTGGCGGGCGAGGCCTCAGGCGCGGCTGCGGGTATGCTTGCCCCGCTCAGCGAATCGCCGCGGCCGGGCCCCTTCGTGGAGCTCTGCCTGGCCAGCCTGCGCCTCTACCCCGCCCTGGCCGACGTCCTGCACGAAGAGACGGGCATCGACATCCAGTACCTGCCTTCGGGTATCCTGCGGGTGGCCCTGACCGAGGACCAGGAGCGGGAGCTGCGCCACCGACTGGAGTGGCAGTCCGCTTTAGGTCTGCCCCTGGAGTGGGTGGACGGCGAGGCCCTGCGCCGTCTGGAGCCGCGCCTGGCGCCGGCGCGAGGCGCCCTCTACTCGCCGCAGGAGCACCAGGTGAGCGCCGGCCGCCTGACCCAGGCCCTAGCGCAGGCGGCGACCCGTCGCGGCGCAGTGCTTCAGCAGGGCGCGGCGGTGACCGGCCTGCTGGCCAACGGGCGGCGGGTGACGGGGGTCCGCACGGCCTCGGGGAAGGTGAGCGCCGGCCACGTCGTGCTGGCGGCCGGGCCGTGGACGGGCGCTTTCGCCCGCCGGCTGGGCGTGCCGCTGCCGGTGCGGCCGGTGCGCGGCCAGATGCTGGCCTTCGCCGACTTCGCCCTGCCCCTGCGGCACATCGTCTGGGGCGAGGCGGCCTACCTGGTGCCCAAGGCCAACGGATTCCTCTTCGTGGGGGCGACAGTGGAGGACGTAGGCTTCCGCAGCGCGACAACGGTCCGGGGACAGTCCGCACTAAGGCGGAGCGCCCGCGGCCTCGTGCCCAGCCTGGCCCACAGCGAGATCGCCTCGTCGTGGGCGGGCCTGCGCCCGGGCTCGCCGGACGGCCTGCCCATCCTGGGGCCCGTCCCCGGCTGGGAGGGCCTGAGCGTGGCCGGCGGCCACTACCGCAACGGCATCCTGCTGGCGCCCATCACTGGCCGCCTGATGGCGCAGCTCGTGACGAAGGGGAAGACGGAGGCCTCGCTGGCGCCGTTCAGCCCCGCGCGGTTCGGGTAGGGGGACGCTCCGCTCACCCTGAGCTTGTCGAAGGGCGAGCGGATTCCTATTTCCGCTCGTGGTAAGCCTGTCGAACCTTGCCCAGGCCCCATCACAACACTTCTCAGGGCTGAAACGGAAACAATATACTTGACTCAGCCCCACAGGACGACCGTACTGAGTCATATGCTCGCAGCATTATGCATTATGCGTTGCCGTTCACTCTGTTGCCAGCCCAACGGTTTATCATGCCATTAGCCGCGTATTTCGATGAAAGCGGGAGCAATCCAAATGATTCCGCGCTGACGATGGCGGGGTTCATTTCGGACGAAGAACGCTGGGGCGCTTTTTCCGATAAATGGAGAAGAGCTGTAGTGGATAGTTGGGGCCTTCGCTACTTCCACATGGCGGATTTCGAGGCGCGTCGGGACCAATTCAAGGACTGGCCCAGAGACGACGAGTCCAGGCGCAGACTGGATTATCTGCTGACACTGATTATAGATCACGTCTTGGGACTAGTTAGCGTGAGCTTTCCGAGAGACCTGTTCCTTGCGTACTTCCCACCAAAGCCAAAGAACGCGGAACGGCTCTACTTGATGACAGCAGGGGCAGTATTGCTGGAAGCCTCAACGTTTCCTAAGGAGCGCGCACCGGGCCAGAAGATGGCGCTCGTTTTTGAGAAAGGTGCCCGAGGTAGACATCAAGTCCAGCAAGCCTACGACGGTCTCATACCAGGCACAGCGGAGCATCTTAATTTCGTGTCGCTAACCTTTGCGGGAAAAGAGGGGTTTGAACCACTCCAAGCAGCCGACATCCTGGCCTATGAGACGTTTAGGCATTTCCCGAAGGTCTATGGCGGCGAAACTCGCCCAGTGCGTTACCCTCTGAAGAAGATTCTGGATAAGGTTCCTCAAGCTTGGGGGGTCATTGATCAAGCCTATCTCGACTCCATTTCGGGCATGTTGTCATGATTGCGCCTGTGACTAGTGATAGTACGCTGGACTCAGCGCCGGTCTGGGCCGACAATCCCTACAGACTCATTAGTCTGGGGGAGATCATGGAGACAATTCAGGCCAGTGGCCTCTTGGCTCACGGGAACAATCTTATGCTGATGCGGGCCCCATCGTATGCTCTACAGAACGTTCCGAAGAACATCGACGTAGATAGCCCCATACTATCAGGGATTCGAGATGCTGTGCTTGCGAGCATGCAGAGCATTGAGAAAGACTGTCAAGCGCTTCATTTCACTGTGACGCTTGCAAAGGTGAAACGCGTAATCGACACTCTGCGGGAACATGAACGATTCTCTTACCGCGACTTGGATGTGGCATGTCACGAGGTCTCCGAACGCCTCACTGATGAACTCAATTCGCGACTCTTTTTGGCCATCGATGCTAGCGACGTGCGGTATTACCAGAACCCATTAGAAGAGTGGCAAGTCGTGCTGAAGGAGTTTGCCTCCACAGGATTCGACATAGAAGAGGCGGGCAAGTGCTTTGCCCTGAATCGCTATACGGCTTGCGTGTTTCATGCCATGCGCATCTTGGAGATTGGCTTGACCGCTCTCGGCCATCATTACAAGCTGTCAACCGATCGAGCCAACTGGCACGAGATCATCACGGCCATCGAAAAGAAGGTCCGGGCGCTGGGGCCTGGTGATGGGGTTAATTGGCGTGACGAGCAGCAATTCGGCTCTGAAGCCTGCACGGAGTTCCGCCATTTCAAGGATGCGTGGCGCAATCACGCCATGCATGTTCGGCAGACCTTTGATGATGAGCGGTCGCGTGTGATTTACGAGCACGTTCGGGCCTTCATGGGGCACTTAGCTACACGGCTGAAGGAACGAAAGTGAACGTCACCGCTTGGTGTCCGCTTGGGCTCGGACCTTATTCTTCGGCAGCTTCGGGGACTCTGCGCCTGCCTGCCGGCGGGCAGGGGATTTGTCCCGCAGAGGCGAACCCAAAATGCAAGCCTGGAGGCTTCCGCTATCTCGCGCCCTGGCAGGAGGGGCGGCCTACCGCGCCGCCTGGTGGGCGGCGATGCGGGCCGACAGCCGGAGCGCGGCCTCCCGCGGGTCCGGCGCCGCCACCACCGCCGCGATGACGCACACCATGTCCGCGCCCGCCGCCAGCACGGCGTCGATGCTCTCTTCCGTTATGCCGCCGATGGCCGCCACGGGGATGGAGACCGCCGCCTTGATGGCGCGAATGGTCTCGGCGGTGGCCGGTCGTGTGTCCCCCTTGGAGGTGGTGGGGAAGAGGCGGCCCACCGACACGTAGTCGGCGCCGTCGGCCTGGGCGCGAAGGGCCTCCTCCACGTTGTTTGTGGAGCAGCCGATGATGCCCTGCCGCCAGAGGCGACGCCGCACGACGGCCACCGGTAGGTCCTTCTGGCCCAGGTGGACGCCATCGGCGCCGGCGGCCAGGGCCAGGTCGACGTGGTCATTGATGATAAGACGCAGGTTCGGAGTCGAACAGACGCGCATCAGGCGGCTGGCCACTTCTAGCTGCTGGCCCTTCTCGCGCCGCTTGTCTCGTAGCTGGATGAGCGTGGCGCCCCCCTCGACGGCGAGGCGTGCTATGTCCTCCTCCGGGCGGCCGCCGGCCACCTCAGGATCGATGATCACATACAGCCCACGCAAGACGGACGAATTTATCATCGGCACGGCAGGCCCTACAATGTTAGCGGAAGTCGATGCGCAGATACAGACTGGCCGTCACCATTGTAACCGTTTTCGTTGTGATCGTGGTAGGTCTTTTCGCCGCGATGTGGGCCGTGCGCCCCACGCGGGTGGGCCTGACCACCGCCTTCATGTTGCCCGACCTCTTCGTCGACCTGCCCGTGTCGCCCCTGAAGCTGGTGGGCGATAGGCCCATCAAGGAGGAGGTGGCGTTCCCCGCCGACGGCGCTCAGGTGACCGCCGACGTCTACCGCCCCGACGACAACAGCCGCCACGGCGCAGTGCTGGTGGTCATCGGTGCGGCGCCTCGTGCCCTGGAGGACGAGCAGGTAGTGCGGCTGGCCAAGAGCGCGGCCCGCGCCGGCCTGGTGGTGATGCTCCCCAAGCTGGAGCACCTGCTGGCGGACGAGATGGTACCCGAGGAGATCGACCAAGTGGTGGCCGCGTTCCAGTACCTGCGCGCGCAGCCCTTTGTGGACCCGGAGCGAACGGGGATCATCGGCTTCTCTGTGGGCGCGGGCGTCGGCCTCGTGGCCGCCAGCGACGCTCGCATCCGCGACGACGTGGCCCTGTTCGGTTCCTTCGGCGGCTACTACGACCTGTACGACGTCATCACGGCCGCCACCACGGAGACCATCACCAGCGACGGCCACCAGACCCACTGGGAGCCGGATGACAAGACGCTGCGCGTCCTCCGCACCAGCCTCATCTATTACGTGGATGACCCGCAGGACCAGGATGTCCTGACCCGCATCTTCCTGGAGGACGACGATTCGGCGCGCCAGGAGCTGGACGGTCTCGCGCCTGAGTCGCGGGCCATCTTCGATATCCTGGACAACCGCGACCCGGCCCGCTCCGCCGCTCTGTTCGCCGCCCTGCCGGCGGAGGACCAGGCGATCCTCCGCCGTCTCTCGCCCAGCGCAGCACTCGACGGCCTGCGCGCGGAGCTCATCGTCATGCACGACCGCCACGACCACTTTATCCCCTATGTGGAGTCGCGCCGGCTTGCCGACGCCGCCCGGTCGCACGTCAAGGTTCACTACGCCGAGATGGACATCTTTAGCCACGTTGACCCGCGCGTGCCGGCCAACCCGCTTACGCTTCAGGCTGACCTTGCTGAGCTGCTGTTCCAGGTCTGCCGCCTGATGCTGCGGTTGGCGTGATCTGTCAACGGATACGGAACAGATTGACGGATGGTTACCCGCGTTATCCGTTGGTCGTTCCATATCGGCTGACAGATCGGCCGCATGTCATCAATTATGTAGGCGAGGGTCTTTAGACTCTCGCGCGATCCCGTCGGGGTCTTCAGACCCCGACCTACATGGCTCGTCGGCGGTCCCGTTCCATGGCCATTGGCCATGTCTTGTATTCCTTGACCCCCCCTCGAGCGGCTATAATCCACTGCGAGCGGAATGCCGCCGGCCGGCGGCAGAAGGGACGAAACGATGAGAGCGCTCTCGGGCCCCGCGGCCCTGGTTCCGGCGATGGCTCTGGTCCTGCTCGTGCTCGCCGCCGCCTGCGGAGGGGAGTCCTTCAGCCTGCCCACGCCGGGCCCCGGCGGCGAGACCGTCATCCGCATCGACATGCGGGACAACTCCTTCTCTCCCAGCGACATCACTATTGAGGCAAACAAGAAGTACATCTTCGAGCTGCGCAACAGGGGCAACGCGGCCCACAACCTGCGCATCGCCGGGCCGGACGGCGAGTTCGACACGGACGACGACATCGCCTCCGAGCTCATCAACGGTGGCAAGACTGGCGCCCTGGCCGTCGAGATGTCCGTGGCAGGCACATTTCCCTTCCGTTGCGACCCGCACGCGGTAGAGATGGAGGGGAAACTGACCGTTTGGGTGAAGCCCTTCATTCCGTCGCCCACAGCCTCGCCGACACCGACGCCCACGCCGACACCGTTGGTGACAGCCACACCGGCGGCAACGCCGGCGGCGGAGGGGACGCCGGCGCCCGAAGCGACGCTCCCGGTGGAGGAAACGCCCACGCCGGAGGTTAGTCCCACGGCAGAGCAGCCGCCCATTTCTACCATTCCTCCCTCTACGCCGTAGGCATCATGGCCACCACAGACGAATCCCTCATCGTCCGGCGGCAGGGGCGGGTCTGCACCTTCATCATCAACCGGCCTGATAAGCTCAACTCCGTCACCCCGGAGGTCATGGCCCGCCTGACCGACGGTCTGAGCGCCCTGGGGGAGGACGACGAGGTGCGGGCGGTGGTGCTGCGCGGCGCAGGCACCGGCGCCTTCTCCGCCGGATTCGACATCGGGCGCATCGGCGGCCTGCCCCAGGAGGCCGGGCCGCCGGGCAACCCGCTGGAGCGCGGCCTGGAGGCCATCGCCTCGTACCCCTACCCGGTTATCGCCATGGTCTACGGCTACGCCCTGGGTGGCGGCTGCCATCTCGCCGCCGCCTGCGACCTGTGCCTCGCCGCCGACACCGCTGTCTTCGCCATGACCCCGGCCAGGCTGGGGCTGGTCTACCCGATCGAGGGTTTTCGGTTCTTCGTGAGCCGCCTCGGCCCCGCTTACGCCAAGGAGCTGTTCCTCACGGCGCGGCAGATCCAGGCCCAACGAGCCATGGAGATGGGGCTTGTGCACCAGGTGGTGCCCGAAGCAGAGCTGGAGGCCACCGTCTACGCCCTGGCCCAGGAGCTGGCCGAGGAGAACGCGCCCCTGGCGGTGAAGGGCAGCAAGCTCATCATCAACCGCCTGGCTGCGGGCCCGCTAACGGAGGCGGAGGAGCAGGAGTTCCGTGCGTGGATGGCCCACGCCTTCGCGAGCGAAGACGCGAAAGAGGCTCGGGCCGCCTTCAAGGCGAAGCGCAAGCCCCAGTTCCAGGGCCGGTAGGGTTGCGATTCCAAACCGCTCATCCTGAACCTGTCGAAGGACGAGTTCCGCTATGGTTCGACGGGCTCACCATGAGCGGCCTAACCAGGCCGCTGACGTGGAGGTCGGGGCTCGCCCCTGCCCTCGGGCGGGCGCGAGGGCCACCCCTACAATGAGCTAGGGCCACAACGAAACCGTAGGTCGGGGTCTTCAGACCCCGACGGTGATTTTGCGCGAGGGTCTGAAGACCCTCGCCTACATCAGGTATTCTGCTCTCGCCGTGACGAGGGGCTCGGGTGAGGTGGTGTGGAGCACGCGCGGCGGGCGAGGTAAGATTGGCTGGGAAACACCCGGAGGAAGCGATAGCGTGAGGAAAGGGAAGCAGGCAATTGAGCTGGCGGAGCGGTTGCTGGCCGGCGACACGCTGGCCCTGCCTCGGCTCATAAGCCTGGTGGAGGGCGAGAGTCCGGCCGTCGGCGAGATCATGCGGCGCATCGCCCCTCACACGGGCCGCGCCTACTGCATCGGCGTCACCGGGCCACCGGGCGCCGGCAAGAGCACCGTCGTCGACAAGCTCACTGTCCTCATGCGCCAACAGGGCATGACCGTGGGGATCGTCGCCGTGGACCCGTCCAGCCCCTTCACCGGCGGCGCTATCCTCGGCGACCGCATCCGCATGCAGCAGCACTATCTCGACCCCGGCGTCTTCATCCGCAGCATGGCGACTCGTGGCAGCCACGGCGGCCTGCCAAACACCGTACTGGGCGTCATCAAGCTCATCGACGCCAGCGGCCGCGACGTCGTCCTGGTGGAGACGGTGGGCGTGGGCCAGACCGAGCTGGACGTGGTCAATACGGCCGACATTGTCGTCGTGGTGGTGACACCGGAATCGGGTGACGCCGTCCAGGCCATGAAGGCCGGCCTGTTCGAGATCGCCGACATCTTCGCCGTCAACAAGTCGGACCGCGAAGGGGCCAGGCGCATGAAGACGGAGCTGGAGGCCATCCTGGCTATGAAGCCCGGCGGGGCCGTTCCCGTGATCATGACTCAGGGCCACAAGGGACTCGGCATCGACGAGCTGTACGCCGAGGTGGAGCGCCTGCGCCTCGCCCAGGAGGCCAACGGTCAGCTGGAGGAACGCCGCCGGCGCCGCCGGCGGGAGGAGTTCCTGGAGCTAATCCAGCGCCGGGTGCGCGGCCGCTTCTTGGAGTTCATGGAGAAGGACGGCCAGCTCCGTGAGCTGACAGAGCGAGTGGTTGCGGGCGAGGTCGACCCCTATTCCGCTTGTGCCCAGGTCCTGGACGACCGCCACTGGCTGGCCAAGTGGCTGCCCAACGAAGGGTAAGCCGCTGAAGGGATGAACCGTTCGCCCTTCGACAGGCTCAGGGCGAGCGGTCTTGAACGGGCCTAGCGGGCGACCCGTGGCGCCAGGCGGAAGTGGGCCAGCAGGAAATCGGTGAGCTGAGGCACGTCCGCGAAGTCGAAGCAGGGCGTGCTCGCGTCCAGGGGCTGGTCGCTGACGAGGGCCAGGTGTTCGCAGTGCTCCATCTCGGGGTCCGGCCCCAGGGCCGCCCGTGCCACCAGGACCTGCGGCTTGTCGCTGCCTCGGAAGCCCTCGGTGAGCACGATGTCTACGCGATCGCCCACCAGGCCCACGAGTTCGTCCAGGGGCGGCTCCGCCGGGCGGCGTTGCACCATCGCCACTCTTGCCGGCGAGGAGATGACCACGCAATCGCTGCCCGCCTGGGCGAAGCGCCAGCTATCCTTCCCCTCGTGGTCGATCTCGAAGTCGTGGTGGGCGTGCTTGATAACGGCCACTCGATAGCCGCGGGCCTTCAGCTCGCGCACTACGCTCTCCAGGAGGGTGGTCTTGCCGGCGCCCGAATTGCCGACGAAGCTCACGATGGGAGGCTTGCTCACGGGCCCTCTGTTCTAGGCGCGCTCTGTCGAGGGGCTGACCTCTCGCCGGACGACCTCCAGGGTCGAGCCCAGTTGCCTGCCCAGGGCCGTCTTGGCCACACAGTAGGTGGCTCCCTGCTGGCGGGCAGCCTCGCGGTAGTGCTCATCGTCCATGTCCAATAATACAAGGATCAGGGCGTGAGGTTGACACTCCTTGATCTCGCGGATGGTCTCCAGGCCATGGCTCAGGGCGGGGCCGAGGCCGGCCACCACCAGGTCGGGGCACCGCGAGCGGCAGAGGGCGAGGGTCTCCTCCAGGGTAGCAGCGACGCCCACCAGCGCCATGCCCGGCTGGCGCGCCAAGAACTCGATGAGAAGGCGTCGTTGGAGGAGATTGGGTTCGAGAATGAGCGTTTGTACTACCATTGAGACAACATTTCGTCGAGAGCCGAGCCGTTGTCGTCATTCTAGCGTCGCCTAGCGGCCTCTGAATCACAACAACGCTCCACCAAATGAAGAGAAATCGCACCATTTTGAGTTGGTGGCTTTGAGGCCGGCTGTAGGGGCGGTTCTCGAACCGAGCCTGCGAAGATGAGGGACAGGGCTCGCGCCTACCCCTCTCCGAGGGTGCATCACCATGCGCCCCTACGGCCGAGCAGGGGACAACGGGCTGGTGGCTACTCTTCCAGGGTCACCAGGCCCTTGCGGATGGCGAACTTGATGAGCTCGGCGCGGTTGTGCAGGCTGAGCTTATCCATGATGTTGGCGCGGTGGCGCTCGACCGTGTTGGGGCTCAGGTAGAGGAGGTTGGCGATCTCGCGGCCGGTCTTGCCCTCAGCGATAAGCTTCAGGACCTCTTTCTCCCGGTCCGATAGCTTAGAGAGGGCGTCCTTTTCCTTCTCCATGCCGGCGTCGGCGCGGCGGAGGTAGTCATCCAGCATCTGGCGGGCCAGGGTCGGGCAGAAGTAGGCCTGGCCCTGACGGACGGCGCGGATGGCCGTGATGAGTTCGGCGGGTGCAGCACCCTTGATCACGTAGCCCGAGGCGCCGGCCTCCAGGGCCTGGAAGAAATAGTGTTCGTCCTCGTGCATGGTGAGGACCACGATCTGGGAGTCGGGCACTGCTTCCTTGAGGCGGCGGATGGTCTCGAAGCCGCTCATCCCCGGCATGCTGATGTCCATCACCACCACGTCGGGGTGCGTCTCCTCGGTCATGCGCAGGGCGCCGGCCCCGTCGGCGGCCTCGCCCACCAGCGTCATGTCCTCTTCCGAGGTGAGGATCATGCGCAGGCCGGCGCGGACTATGGCGTGGTCATCCACCAGCAGCACTCGTATCGCCACCGCTGGCTCCTCCCGAGGTCAATGGTATGCGAATGTGGACGCGGGTGCCGCCTCCCGGCCGCGAATCGATGGCGAACCGGCCCCCCAGGGAGCGCACTCGCTCCTGCATTCCGACGATGCCCAGATGCTCCTCCCCGGCCCGGCCGATCTTGTCGGGGTCGAAGCCACGGCCGTCGTCTTCCACTATCGTCTCGACAGTGCCGTCGTTCGCGGCGAGGGCGACGGTGCACTGGCGGGCGTAGGAGTGTTTGATGACGTTGGCGACCGCCTCCTGGACGAGCCGGTAGAGGGCGACCTCTAGCTGCTGCGGCAGGCGAGTGTCGAGGCCGCTGGCCCGCACGACGGGCTGGATGCCGGCCTTGGACAGCGATGTCTTGGCGTACCAGTCCACAGCCGCGGCTAGGCCCAGGTCGTCTAGGAGAGTGGGGCGCAGGTCGAAGATGACGCGGCGGATCTCCTGGAGCGTGCCCGAGGCGATGTCGCGCGCCTCGGTCAGGTAGCGTCGCAAGCGGTCCCGCTCGCGGCCATCAGGAGGGATGGTTTGCTCCAGGGCGTCCAGGCTCATGATCAGGCCGGTGAGGGACTGGCCCGCCTCGTCGTGGAGCTCCCGGGCGATGCGCCGGCGCTCTTCCTCCTGGACCTTAATCTCGCGGGCCAGAAGCTGGCGTCGGAGACGGGCACGGGCGTTGGCCTTCTGGTAGAGGTGGGCGTTCTCCACCGCTAGGGCGGCGATGGTGGCCAGCAGGGTCAGAAGGCGCACGGTCTCGCCGCTGAAAGAGGCCTCGCCGTCGCCGCAGAAGTTCATCACCCCTATGATCTGGCCCCGCACGCGCATGGGGACAGAGAGGGCCTGGCGTAGCTGGCCGGCGGCCGGTGTCTTCAGGCCCACCCGCTCGTCTGCCTCCAGGCCGGGGATGACCACTGCCTGGGCATCCTCGGTAGCCAGCTGAAAGAGCCTTGCGCCCAGACGCTGGCCGTCCAACTCGGCGCTGCACCAGGGGAAGGGGCCGCGATGGGCCAGGCAGGCGAGCTGCCGGGTCTCGGGGTCGCGGAGAAGGACCTCGGCGCAGGTGGCGCCGGCCAGGGCCACCGCCTCGTCCAGCAGGGAGTCGCAGATGTGCTCCAGGGTGCGGGCGGCGGCGATGCGCGAAGCAACGTCGCTGGCCACGCTCAGGGAGGACGCGGGTGCCTCCTGGCGCTTGCGGCGGCCAGCGTTGATATTCTGGTTGTTCATTGCGCCTCGCCCAGGGGCGGCGTGCCTGCCTGCCGGCAGGTCTGCTGCTGACAGGTTCTGCCTGCGGTAGCAGGGGCCACGTTAGCAGAAACAGACAGACCGCGCTACCTGAGCAGTCGCCTCAAATTATACCATGCGCAGTAAACGAACGGCTGGTCTCCCTGTAAGTCAGATTGCAGCTACTCAAGACTTAGGAGGAGCCAGGGGGCTTGCACTGGGCCAGCGATACTGTCCCCTGGCTACGTGCGCAAAGCAGAAGCGACTGATCAAGGGGCAAGCCGCCTCCAGCCAACCTAGGCAGGCTTGACTTACCCACAATACTTGTTTAAATTTGCACCATCGCGGGGCAGGACGAGTCTTGGTGGGCGGGCGGGCCCCGCGCCGCGATATTGCCCATGGCACCCTTGGCATAGGCGTATGGCACAGGTTGGACAGCAGAGATGTAGCGTTCGGGTTATAGGCGCATGACGTCGTATGTCATCCAGCGCGTTGCATTGACCCTCCCGGTCATCCTCATGGCCGTCACCCTGGTCTTCCTGGCGGGCCACGCAGTGCCCGATTACGCTGTCCGTAGCATCGCCCAGGGCCTCACCGGCGCCGGTAACCTTGAGGAGGCCAAGCACCAGGTCCGCCACGATCTGGGTCTGGACAAGCCTCTCTTGACCCAGTACGTCCAATACGTCGGTGGGCTATTCAAGGGCGACCTCGGCGATTCCTACATCACCAAGCGACCCGTCGTCACAGAATTCAAGACCCGCATGCCCCCTAGCGTGGAGCTGGGCCTGCTCTCGCTCTTGGTGGCCCTCGTCGTAAGCCTGCCCGTCGGCATCATCTCCGCCATCCGGCAGGATACCTGGCTCGACTACGTCTTGCGCTTCGTATCCATATTGGGGCTGGCCATCCCCGCGTTCTACTTGGGCGTGCTGCTGTTGATCTTCGTCTTCAAGGGGTTCGATTGGGCGCCCCCTTTGACTACCACCGCCTATCAGAACATCTGGGAAGACCCATCCCAGAACCTGAAGCAGATGGTCCTACCGGCCATCGCGGGCGGGTTGGCGCTGGGCGCGGGCATGATGCGCCTCCTGCGCTCGCAGCTGCTGGAGGTGCTACGCCAGGACTTCGTGCGCACGGCCTGGGCTAAGGGGCTCCGCGAGCGCACAATCATCTTTCGCCACGTGCTGAAGAACGCCCTCATCCCTGTGTTCACATTCGCGGGCCTGGAGATAGGGGTGCTCTTCAGCGGCGAGATAGTGCTGGAGTGGATGTTCTCCATCCCGGGGATGGGTGTCTACACCGTTATGGCCATAAAGCAGAGCGACTTCCCCGCTGCTCAGGGGGTTGTGCTGGTCGTGGCCACCGCGCTGGTGGCGACAAACCTGCTGGTGGACTTGACCTATGGCTGGCTTGACCCGCGGGTGCGCTATCAGTAGCTAAGGAGGACATCGGGCTTGGAGAGCTCGGGGGCGGCTGAATCCAGGGCGCTGGTGCTGGAACGGGAGATCCTTCCGCCGCGGGTGAGCCCCTGGCGCCTTGCTGTGCGGACGGGCCTCCGCAAGCCGCTGGGCGCCTTCAGCGCCGTCATCATCGTTGCTCTGTTTGGCGCAGCCATCTTCGCCGGCTGGCCGCCATTCGTCGGGATGGCCCACGCTCGGCCCTTCCTGGCCCGCTATGAGGCCGAGGAGTCCTTCTTCAACTACGATGAGGCGAAGTTCATGGAGATCGGCCTACAGAAGGAACCGCCCAGCGCCGCCCACTGGCTGGGCACCGATGACCAGGCCCGCGACACCTGGTCGCGCATTATCTGGGGCGCCCGTCGCAGCCTGCGGGTGGGCCTGGGCGCCCTGGCCCTGGGCACCATCATCGGTGTAGCCATCGCCTTCGTCTCGGCCTATTCCCGCGGCGTCGTCGACCTCATCATCCAGCACTTCATGGACGCCTTCCAGGCCTTCCCGCCGATCCTCTTCCTGATCCTGATGGTCACCATCACTAGCCCTACCGAAAACTGGCTCACCATCGCCTTAGCGGTGATTTCTGTGCCCAGCGTATCGCGCATCGTGCGCAGTTGTATCATCACGACGCGCGAAATGCCGTACATCGAGGCAGCGCGCGCCATCGGCGCAGGGGCGCCGCGGATCATGATCCGCCACATACTCCCCAACGTCACCGCTCCCATTATCATCATCTTCAGCATCGGCGTGGGCGTTGTCATCCTGGCCGAGGCGAGCCTGTCCTTCCTAGGCCTGGGCCCGCCTGGCGTCTCCTGGGGCGAGATGCTCAACCAGGGGCGTCTGTTCGTCCTCACCTCGCCTTGGCAGGCCCTGTTCAGCGGCATGGCCATCACCCTGGCCGTGCTGGCCTTCAACCTGGCCGGCGACGCCCTGCGCGACATCCTCGATCCCAGGCTCCGGATCTAGGAAACATATCCTCGGCTCCCCGCGGGCCGAGAAGGCGCCCCGCTATGGACGAAGGCAATTACTGGAAGCGATTGGCCAGAAGGCGGCTTACCCGAAGGCGTTTGCTGACGGGCGCCGCAGGAATGGGCGCCGGCTTAGCGGCCCTTTCCCTCGTTGGCTGTGGCGGTGGTGGCGGCAAGGAAAATGGGCCGACGGGCACCGCAGCCGCGACACCCGGCCCCGAGTGCCCGGATCCATTCGCGACGCTGCCGGCCATCGCCCCCCGCGGCCCCTGGCAGCCCGCCAAGGTTCGCGGCGGCGTTGTCCGGTGGTTCGGGTTCGACGCCATTCCCCTGGACACGTTCGACCCCCACCAGACCCAGTTCGGCCCCCTCTTCAGTATCCACTCCGGAATCTTCAGCAAGGTGTTGGCCTACGATGACGTCTACGACAACCGGATGATGACCGACCTGGCGGAGACAATGCCGGAAACGCCGGACAAGCTGACCTATCTGATCAAGCTGCGCCCCAACGTCCACTTCCACGACACGGAGAAGATCCGCAACAGTTTCCCCGACACGGCCGGCCGCACCCTTACGGCCGAGGATGTCAAGTACAGCATCGAGCGCCAGATGAACAGCGCCAGCCCCAAGGCCTCCCTCTACTATCGTGCCAGCCAGTGGACAACGCTGGACAAGATCGAGCTGCCCGACGGGCCCAGTGGTCTGACCATCAAGTTCACCACCAAGGCGCCTACGGCCCCCTTCGTCCACTACCTGGGTGATACCTGCGCCTTCATCATCCCCAAGGAGCTGGTGGACCCCAATTCCGACGATATGAACTCGCTGGACAAAATGGTGGGAACAGGCCCCTTTATCCTTGATCGCTTCGCCGCGCTCCAGGTGGTGCGCATGGTGCGCAATCCCGATTGGTTCGCCAAGGACGACCTGGCGGACCAGGGGCTGCCCAACCGGCCCATTCTGGACGGTCTGGAGTCCATCTGGCCTCCCGCGGACGATACCTCTACGGAGGCTGCCTTCCGCTCCAAGCAGGTGGACTTCACCGGCTACGTAGACTCCGACAACGTGGCCAGGATAGTGGAGGCGGTGGGCGCGGAGAGCGACCGCGGGATAACCGCCGGCTGGGTGAACAGCCGTTTCCTGCTCAAGGACTCGGAGTACGCCAAGGCACCCTTCCCCGACTTGCGGCTGCGCAAGGCCCTCCATCTGGCGATCGACCGCAGCCGGATGGGCCAGCAGATGTTCGGCGCCGGCTACTTCGTGCTCTGCCCGCCGGTGAGCCTCTCCCTGAAGCAGTGGGCCTATACCCCCGAGGATCTGGTCAAGAAGCCGGGCTACCGCTTTCGCCGCGAGGAGCGTGAGGAGGACTTGGCGGAGGCCAAGCGGTTGTGGGAGGCGGCCGGCGGACCGAGCCTACCCCAGGTGGAGGTCTTCATCGCCGGCATCCCAGACTACCTGAAGAACTTCGCTCCCCAGTTCCAGCGCAATGTCCAGGAGGTGCTGGGGTACCGCGTCAAGACCAGGGTCGACCCCACCGGCTACACTGAGCTGGCCCAGTGTGCGCTGCGAAAGAGCTGCGTCTGGGGTCTGAACTACGACAACGGCTGGCTCGATCTGGATGACTGGCTCTACGCCTATTTCCATTCGACGGGCTCTAGGAATTCCTTCAACCTTGCCGACGCTACGCTCGACCAGATGCTGGAGGATCAGCGGGCGGAGTTCGACCGGGAGCGGCGGCGCCAGATCGGCCTGGAGATCCAGGACTACCTGCTGGACCAGGTGCTGGCCAAGCTGGACTATGTGGCGCCTTCGCAGCCCAGCACCCGCTGGCCCTACCTGGGCAACCGCCGCATGACCCCGTGGTTCGGCGATTGGTACCTGTACCCACCGAACCTGTGGCTCGATACGGCTCACTCCACCTACGAGGGCAGGCCTGCGTAGGGGCGCCTAGGGGTTGGGCCGGAGCGCGTCCTCCAGGTAGCGCAGGTCGGCGGCCAGGAACGCCTCCGCCAGGCGGATCAGCGCCGCGTAGAAGGGGTGGGGTTGCTGGCGGCGCAGGCGTTCGCTCAGGAGGGGAACCCAGGCGCAGAGGTGGCGCTCCAGGAAGTCTCGCTCAGCCCGCAGGTAGGAGGTGCGATCCTGTTGGTGGTGGAGGGCTGCCACCTCGCGGAAGGTCAGGAAGTGCATGAACTCCAGCTGGATGGTGATGTGGTCGGGCATGTCCCGCGAGCGGGGCGAGGGGTGCAGGCCGAAGTAGTTGTAGAAGCGGATCAGCTCCTCCATCACCCCCTTGCGGCCCTTCTTGTATTCGCCGCTGTAGAGAGGGCACGGCGGCCGCGGCGCCCCTACGTCGAACAGGCGGATGTACTCGCTCTGGAGCTCCCGCTGGCTGGGGACTTCTACGAGTGGCTGGCGGACGGCTTCTCCCGCTCCGACCGCGAAGGGATAGGCGAGGGCAGCCAGGCCGTCCCATACCTGCGCCGCGAAGGCACCCTCCCCCACTGCTTGGTGGAAAGTTGGGTCGGGCAGAGCGAAGGCGCGGGCCAGCAGGTCGTAGAGGCGGCTACGGGCCGCCGCTTGTAGCTCCTCAGCCGTCTCCAGGTCCTCGATCTGGGGCACGTCAGGCCTGTGCAGGGGAACGGTCCAGCGCGGCCGGGTCGCGGTCGAAGGGCTTGAACATGTCGCGCCAGACGCGGGCGATGAGGATGTCCATGAGCTCCGACGGCTCGCCGCGGCGTTTCTTGGCCATTTCCGCCTTCAGGGTCGCCATTGCTTCGTCCACAACGGGGCCAAAGAGGTAGCGCAGGTACCCCATGGGAATGCGGGGATCGTCCTCGATGATCTCGCCGTTCTCATCGAAACGCGGTGGCGAGAGGGGCGGGACATAGTAGACGTTGGGCTGGGTCCCCCATTCGGGATGGAGGGGGATGGCCACCTTCCACTTCTTGACCAGTTTGTAGACCGGCCCCTCCTCATCGTTCAGGAAGCCCACAAAGCGGACGCGCCCCGGACACTGGCGGGCGCAGGCGTTGACGACCCCCTTTTCGATGCGGGGGTAGCAGAAGATACACTTCTGGGAGACCTTCTTCACCTGGTTGAAGTAGATCTTCTTGTAGGGGCAGGCTTCCAGACAGAATCGATAGCCGTGGCAGCGGTTCTCATCGATCAGGACGATGCCGTCCTCCTCCCGCTTGTAGATGGCCTTGCGGGGGCAGGCGGCTACGCAGGCGGGGTTCGTGCAGTGATTGCAGATGGTCTGAAGGTAGAAGTAGTAGCTGTTGGGGTATTCGCCGTCGCCCTGGTCCTCTTCCCAGTTGGGGGCGTTGGTGGCGCCGCCCACCGGCTCCAGACGCTGCGATCTGCTCCCGCCCTGGTTGTACACCTCGTCGTAGTTGAAGTCCCACGCCTCGCCGAACTCCTCTCGGGTGGGGAGGCGGCCGGGGCGGGCGCCGGCGTCGTTGAAGCCGCCGCCCATGTGCTGCCAGTCTCGCGGCGTGCCGTGGCCGGGCATGGTGACCACGATGTTCCACCACATATACTCCATGCCGTCTTGGTCCGTCCACAGCGTTTTGCAGGCGATGGTGCAGGTCTGGCACCCCAGGCACTTGTTGAGGTCCATCACCATCGCCACCTGCCGCTGAACCACGATCTTGTCTCCTACGCCTCGATATTCAGATCGCTCCAGGTGGGCGAGTAGGCCTTGACGCCCCCGCGCTCCTGGTTCGACCCCCGCCAGACGGCGAAACCCGCCTTCACCGCCTTCCCCGGTTTCAGCTCGATCATTCGCCGGTGGGGTGCGGCGACTACGAAGGGCCGTCCCATCACCACCTGCCATACCCCGTCCTTCCATATCGAGCGTGCGACGAGGGGGTTCGTGGTGTAGCGGACGGATGTGCCACGGCTTGTGGCCGTGACGCTGTTGGGCTTGTCGTTGTAGTCGGCCCGCCAGTGCCAGGCGTTCACCGGCTGGGAGACGGAGCCCATCTCGGTGATGATGGCATCTCCCGCCACCGGGAAGAGGACGCCGCAGCCGTCGGCGAAGGCGTTGACGTTGTTGAGCGCGGTGGCGGGGTTCGGCTCCGCCCACTCGATGCGGATGAACATGGAATCGCCGTTGTGGAGGCAGCGCACCTTGATTGGGGTCACCTCGCCGTAAGGATGGCTCGCGTATGTCTTCTGTATGTACTCGGTGGGCTGGAGGGCAATGGGGGTGGCGAGCATGTCCACCAGCGCCTCTTCGGCCTGAGCCCACGCAGCCGCCTGGGGGTCCAGCAACTCTTTGGTGGAGGCGGTGACTCGCTTAACCAGCATCGCTGGTCTGCTCCATCGCCACGGGATCAGGGCGCTCCGTCGGCGTCTCCTTCGCCGCCGGCTTGCGGCGGTTCATCCACGTACCCACGAGCCCGTACAGGACGAACGTGGCCAGGAAGGCGGGGATGGAGGCGCCTAGCCACGTCAACTCGTCGCCCAGGGGGAAGGGCAGGCGCAGCAGGCCCGAGAAGAGAGCGTCCATCGCGTTCACCCACCACTCCACCGTGCCGGGTGAGATCCAGTTGTAGAGGAGGAACCCCGCCAGCCAGATGCCCAGGGCCGCGCCGTTCACGCCGCCGCGATACCAGAAGCGCCCGTCGCTGCGATAGAGGGCGGCGGTGTCAAGGCGACGGCGCCGTACCAGGAAGTAGTCGGCGGCCAGGATGCCGAACAGGGGCACGAACAGCGAGCCGATGAGCAGGAGGACGTTCTCGTAGTGCAGGAGGTTCACCGCCAGGGCCAGGACGATGGAAACCGCGCCTACGGTCACAGCTAAACGCCGCTGGCTCATCCGGGGGGCCACGTTCTGGGCGCTGACCGAGGCGGAGTAAACGTTGGCGAAGGCGCCGTCGCTCTCCATCATCAGCGCCACCAGCAGGGCCATGATACCGATGGGCATGCCGCCCAGGAGCCAACCCACCAGGTCCTCGGCGTTCACCGCCGGCAGGTAGAGGACACCGAGGGCGCAGAACCAGACGGTGGCGACAAACGACCCGGCGAAGGTGCCCCAGAAGGCGTTGCGGGGAGCCTTGGCGAAGCGCGAGTAGTCGGCGGCCAGGGGAAGCCAGGCCACCGGCAGGGCGATGACCAGGTCCACCCCCTGCCAGAAGGAGGGCCAGCCACCGGCGGGCGCGCGCTGGAGCATGGCCGGGATGCCGAACTCCATGTAGCCCGAGAGGCCAACAACACCCGCCACCAGCAGCACGAGCCAGAACCAGAACCGGCGGAACCACTTGCGCACGACATCGATGGGCCCCAGGACGGCCATGGCCGTCCCCAGCCCGCCGAAGACGATGACCCACACCGGCCGCGCGCCCCAGCCCAGGCCGCGCTCGCTGAGGGTGGTGGCTACCTCGGCCATCAGGACCAGGGCCAGGGTGCCCCAGGCCACGTTGCGAACCAGGGTCGCCAGGCTGGCCAGATACGAGCCGCGGATGCCCAGCGGCGCCCGGTAGAGGACCATGGCCGGCACGCCGGTCTCGGCGCCCATGACGGCGGCCAGGGCCAGGAGGGCGTTGCCGATGAGGGCGCCCAGCAGGATGGCCAGCAGCGCTTGGCCCAAACCCATGGCCGGCACCAGGAAGGAGCCCGTCACCAGCAAGAGGAGGCTGAACCCCAGGTTTCCCCACAGGACCGCATTGTCGAAGGTGCCCAGGGTGCGCGACTCGCCGGGCACGGGCTCGATGCCCCACTCCGGAGCGGCGGTCAGGTTCGGCCAGCGGAGCGCCAGGGCCACAGGTCGCTCCTACGCCTCGCCCGTCAGGAAGCCGGCGGTAACGTTGG
>Ga0315268_10001672_pt1 | contig 25588 bp, 22 predicted proteins | sample C1_top_MG_FD_204535 | JGI IMG/M metagenome (GOLD analysis project Ga0315268, IMG submission 204535) | Sediment microbial communities from Yellowstone Lake, YNP, Wyoming, USA - C1_top | ecosystem: Environmental > Aquatic > Freshwater > Lake > Sediment | place: USA: Wyoming | collected 2017-08-01
ATGTATGAGGGGGACATCAGCGCCAACATCATGAGCCTGGGAGGCATCGCCCTGGCCATCGGGGTGATGGTGGACGCCGCGGTGATCATGATCGAAAACGCCCACAAGCACATCGAGCACGCGCCCCCCGACGCCTCCCGGGGGCCATTGATCCTGGAGGCCGCCAAAGAGGTAGGGCCTTCTCTCTTCTTCTCTCTGCTGGTGATCACCGTCTCTTTCCTGCCCATCTTCGCCCTGACGGGGGAAAGCGGCCGCCTGTTTAAACCTCTGGCCTACACCAAGACCTTCGCCATGGCCGCGGCCGCGGTCCTGGCCATCACCATTGTCCCCATCATGATGCAGGCTTTCTTACGGGGCAGAATCCCGGCGGAAGGCAAGAACCCCTTGAACCGCCTGGCCCAGGCTGTTTATCATCCTCTCCTTTATGGGGTGCTACGCTTGCCCATTTTTTTCATCATTATGGCCATGCTGCTGGTGGCTGTTACCGTCGTCCCCTTCATGAAGCTGGGGAGCGAATTCATGCCCCCTCTGGACGAAGGGGACTTACTGTACATGCCCACCACCATGCCGGGGATTTCCATCACCGAGGCCAAAAACGTCCTGCAGCAGACCGACCGCATCATTCGCACCTTTCCGGAGGTGGAGTACGTCTTCGGCAAGGCCGGCCGGGCCGAAACGGCCACCGACCCGGCGCCCCTGAGTATGTTTGAGACCACCATCCGCCTCAAGGACCCCAAGGACTGGCGCCCGGGGCTCACCATGGAAGGCCTCATCCGGCAGATGGACGAGGCCGTCAAGTTTCCCGGCCTGGCCAACTCCTGGGGCTATCCCATCCGGATCCGCATCGATATGCTCGCCACCGGCATCAAGACCCCGGTGGGTTTGAAGATCATGGGGAGCGACCTGGCGGTTCTGGCCCACCTGGGGGTCCAGGCCGAAGGCATCTTCAAGGAGTTGCCGGGGACCCTCAGCGCCTTTGCCGAGCGCACCACCGGCGGTTTTTACCTGGATTTTGCTATCAACCGGCGGGAGGCGGCCCGCTACGGCCTTACCGTGGGCGACGTCCAGGACGTCATCGCCAGCGCCCTGGGGGGCATGGACCTGACCTACACGGTGGAGGGCCTGGAGCGCTACCCGGTTAACCTGCGCTATTTCCAGGACTTTCGGGAAAGACTGCCGGAACTGCGCCGGGTGTTGATCCCCACCATGACCGGCCCCCCCGTCCCCATGGAACAGTTGGCCCGGATCAATATCCACCAGGGCCCGGACATGATCCGCAGCGAAAACGCGCGGCGCAGCGCCTGGGTCTATGTGGATATCCGGGGTATCGACCTGGGCACCTATCTGGCCCGGGCCCAGGCGGCCATCAAAGAGAGACTGAAGCTGCCCCCGGGCTACGACTATGTCTGGAGCGGCGCCTTCGAATATATCCAGGAGGCGAAAAAACGCCTCCAGGTGATCATCCCCGTCACCCTGGCCGTGATTTTCTTCATCCTCTACGTCAACACGGGCTCCCTGGTCAAAGTCTTCATCGTCCTGCTGGCCGTGCCTTTCTCCCTGGTGGGGTCTTTCTGGCTGCTCTATCTCCTGGGCTATAACCTCAGCCTGGCCGTGGTGGTGGGGCTCATCGCCCTGGCCGGCCTGGATGCGGAAACCGGGGTGGTGATGCTCCTCTATCTGGATATCGCCTATCACCGGGCCGAAAAGGAAGGGCGTCTGCTCACCTACCGGGACACGGAGGACGCGGTGATGGAAGGCGCGGTGCAGCGCCTGCGGCCCAAACTAATGACGGTCATGGCCATCCTCATGGGCCTGCTGCCCATCATGTGGGGCACCGGCACCGGCTCGGCCACCATGAAACGCATCGCCGCCCCCATGGTGGGGGGCGTGATTACCTCCTTCATCCTGGAGCTCTTCATTTACCCGGCCATCTACGTCCTGTGGAAGTGGCACTTCGAGGTGAAGCGGGGTCGGGCGCAGTCTGCCCCGGAACCGCCCGCCCGTCCTTAGGACGCCAAGGTTTTCCCGCACCTGGTCTTCCCCCTATTGCCAAACCGGAACCAGGTCTTATTATTATTAATAACCTGCCGGCTGATTCTCGAATCTTACCCGCTTTTTGTTATCGGCACTGCTGACAAATTCCTTTGCGACCCCCTGCGGACCCAGGTGTTATCGAGCTGTTCGCGGGCCGGCTGGAGCGCCAACTGATTACCATTCCAGGTTTCCAAGGAGAGGCCTCGGCAAGATCGCTGCAGGGATATTTTCTTAGAATTGGGAGAAGTCTCAAATGCTGGGGTATTTGCCCCAAGGCCGCATTTGCGGCGCTGAAAGGAGACCAAGATGGATCGGTTGGCCTTGATGATTGTGATAATCCTGGCCGCTCGGGGTCCGGAATATGCGGCGGCGCAGTACTACCCACCTCCTCCCCCGCCGACATATGTGGAGCCGTATCCAGGCTATTACCATTACCAACCCTATGGATATGACCCTGGATATTACGGTTTTGTACCCGGCTTTGGTATGGCGATCCATGAATTCCAGGAAGGCATGGAACACGAACATTTTGAGCATCGGGAAGGTGAACGCCGGCGCCAGGAACGTCAGTTCGAGTTCGGCGGCCCAAAGCGCCCTCACGAGGAGGAGCACCGGCGTTAGCAGCCGATAAGCAATTGAGGTTCTTGCAAAATTACCGGCCTTTCTGTAGCCGCAGGCTTTACCGTGAGCAGTTAAGGGCGATACACCAATCGCCCCTTGTACCCTGCAGTCAAATGTAGGGGCGCAATTCATTGCGCCCTAAAGGGCGTGATAAATCACGCCCCTACAAGTGAACTTTCAATCTCGGGGGTGGCCAACAAATGGCCATGTGCGTTTAGCCTGCGCGGCACAGGCGGGACGCCTGTGCCACCAAAATTTTTCTGCAAATTTCTGCACCCAAGTTAATTTTGCCAGTAACTTGGTTGCCCCCGTTCCTTCGGGCCAGGTTAATTTAGCCCTTCCTATTGAAAAGTGGCAAGCAGGTCTTACTTTTTGGTTAAATCTGGCCACTTAGGCTCTGCCAAGGTTACCGCAGCACCTCTCCCCCGGAAAACAGCAGGCGAAGGGCCGGAAGCCCGCAGGCCACAGGCCCATTCTGAAACCGGCACTGCGGCGGCAAACTCAGCTTCGACCCAGTGGGAAGCTCGATTGAGGAGGGTAAGATGCACAGGCTGCTCTTGGCGATTTTCCTGATCGCGTTGGGCTGTGGCCCGGGTTATTACTCCGGCTATTACGGCACTTCTGGAGTGCCGTATGACGAATACTATTATAGTGAACCTTACGGATATTATCCGGGCATTTACGGTTTTTCCTACCCCGGGGTCGGCGAGGAGTTGTTTGAGCACCAGGAACGTGGACACTTTGAACGCCATGGCGGCGAGCCCTTTAGGCGCCCGGGGGGAGAACGCTTTGAACACCGGGGGGGAGAACGCTTTGAGCATGGCGGCGGCGGTCGCCCTCAACCTGGTCCTCAACCTGGTCCTCCGCCCGGTCATCCTGGGCCGGGAGGGGAAAGGCCATCGCCCTTTGGTAGGTAACACCGGCCGTGGCGCCGGGCCAGGGAGGTAGGTATGCTTTTAGTGGTGCAAAGCAACAAATCCGTCCAGGAGATCGAAAAGGCTTTTCCCGAGGTCTCGGCCCGGCACCGGTTCGGCGTCCTCGGGGTTTACAATCTCCGACAGAAATTGCCGGAAAAGGGGGCCCTTTGACCGGGAATATGCCTGGTTTTCGAAGTCTGCAACCCGGTCCAGGCCAAGAAGGTCCTGGATGACAACCTCGCCATCTCCGCCGCTTTGCCCTGCCGCATCTCGGTTTACCGGGAAGGCGGCGCCACCAAGATCGCCACCATCAAGCCGACGACGCTTCCGGGGCTGTTTCCCAACCCGGAATTGGCCCCGGTGGCCGCGGCAGTGGAGGGCGCGCTCTTCGAGATCATGCAGGACTTGGCCTGAATCAGCCGGCCAGGAGGTATTTATGAAAGGTTTCGCTTTGGTAGCGTTCGCAGCGGTTTTCGCGGCGTTTCTGGCCCTGGTGGGCTGCACCACCCCGCCCCCCGGCTACCGGCCATCCATTTCCACCCCGTGGCCGGAGGCCAAACCGGGGGAGCCGGCTTTGGGCGTCCCTGCGGAAATGTATAACTACGATCCGAACCTCGAGTATTGGTTCACTCCCCCTTACTTTAATCCTTATATCGGACGCTAAGGGCCTGGATATGATGCCGGCAAGACCCACGCTCGGAGAAATCATAATGAACTGGTCTGAGCGGCCGGCAAGGAGTCTGCATGAAAGTTACACTGTTAATCGTTCCGGTGCTCTGGGCTCTTTTGGCCATGGCCGGTGGGGGGGGACCCAGCGGTTATCCACCGTACGGCTCCTACCAGGCGCCGCCGTCGCCTCCGGTGGGGGGGCCGGGGATCGGGGTCAACCCGCAATTTTATAACTATGATCCGAATCTGCAACAGTGGTTTGAGCCGCCTTACTTCAATCCCTATATGCAATGATTTAATCCACGGAAACCAGGACCGTTTTGGTTGGGCACGGCAAGCCGAAAACATCGTCATTCGTAAGGGCACGGCTTGCCGTGCCCGTATAATGCCCGCCAGGAACTTTTCGAAGAAGAAGGTTGGGGCGGCAGGGAAGCATCAACATCCATTTCGGGACCCCCCGTCCATGACGGATGGAGAGGAGCGGTGGAACCGACAATTTCACCTGCGGAGGTAGACCATGAGACGCGCAGTTATCGGTATGATGGCGATGGTTTGGCTGGTTACGGCCGGCAGCGCCGGGGCCCAGATGCATGGCCCCCAAGAGCAGATGATGGGCGGCCGGCAGATGATGGGCCAGGGCATGATGGACAACCTGGGCATGATGTCCCAGATGATGGGACAGATGCACCGGATGATGGGGCAGGGAAACCTAGGTCCCCAGCAGCAGCGGGAAATGCTGGACATGATGAATCGCATGGGGGGGATGATGCAGGAAATGAGCCGCCCCCAGACTGAGGCGATGCAGGCCCGGCAGCATCACCGATTGGAGCAGATGCAGCGGCGCCTGGAGGTTATGAAAGGCGAGTCGCACCAGCATTAATTATTAAATTATTTTGCTTGGTTAGCCCCAAACTGGTAAATTCTTCTCCAGGAAGGCGCCGCCGGCAAACGCCGGTCCGGCGCCGATGCCGGAAAAACCTGTGCGCTATGCCCCGATAGCCTGGTTCACCCTGGGTGGGATCATCATCGGCTACCTGCTGGTGCATCCCTTCGCCATGCTGGCCTATATTCTGGGACCCCATCATCCCCACAGCTTCATGGATGTTTCCCTGTGGCATCGCCAACTGAGCCAGGCCTTCAACCCGGAAATGTTAACCATGGGCGGGGCCTTTGCCTTCATGGGGGGAGTGGCCGGGTTCAGCTTGGGAGCCTGGTATCTCCAAAAAGAGCGCCTGGCCGCCGAAAAGTTGGAGTCCCAGCGGCGCCAGGTCGCCCTGGCCACTTTGCGGGAATTGATGGTGACCCTGGCCCATTATATCCGCAATGCCAACCTGGTGATCGGCGGGTTCAGCTCCCGGCTGGCCCGGGGTGGCTCGGATCCTGAGGTTCTGCATGATCTTGCTTTGATTCACCGGGCCTCCCAGGAAATCGACGCGGTGATCACCGCCCTGGAAAGCCTGACCCAAATTGAGGATACTCCTTATATCGACGCCTGGCAGACCAGGATGATTGACTTGCACCAGGAGTTCAAAGCGCGCTTGCAGGAGAGCGCAGCCTCGGCGGCCGGTAAGGAGAACCGTGAACCTCGAAAAACAGCCTGAGCCGGTGCTCTTGGAAGCCCCGGCCCCCCGCGGGGCCAGCGGATTTTTCCCCTGGTTGGGCTTGCTTTCCGGGGTGGTGGCCGCGGTCTTTGTCGGCCACCCCATCTCCATGGTGGTCAACAATTTCCATGATTACGTCTATTACGGCCAGTCCCTCCATATCGGGGAAGATATCCTTCGCAGCTTTAAGGCCCACATGTGGCCCATGCTGCTCCTTTATGGCGTTATGGGAGGCATCATTGGCGCAGTCCTGGGCTACATTTTCCAGCGCCTCCAGGAAAACCGCCTACGCCTGGATACCCTGCACCAGGAGTTCGAACTCCAGGTGGCTACCCTGAGGCATCATTATAAAAATCTGGCCCTGGGCATCTATGGGTTTTCGACCCGCATCAAGCACAAGCTGACCAACCTGGATGAGTACTTTCGAAGCTGCGCCCGGGATGAGTGTCCCACCTACGAGAGCTTTCATCAGGAATTTGAGTCCCTGGGTAACAATGTCAGCGTCCTGGAGGACGCGGCCCAGCGCCTGACACACCTCCTGGGCCAGGAACTCCTTTTCCTGAAGGCCCTCACCAGCGACACCCTGACCGCGGCGCCCCAGGATTTTCCTCCCTTTCTGGTGCATTGCGTCCAGGACCTTCTGGGGCTGCGGTTCCGGGAAAAAGAGATCCGGGTGGAACTGAACGGCCGGGCGCTGTCCGAGCCCCAGGAAAGCCTGGTCTTCCAGTTCGAGCCGTACACCATGGAAGTGATCCTGCAAAATATCCTGGCCAACGCCATGCGGTTCGGCGATCAGTTGCAACTCCGGGTGGAGGAAGCGGGGGACCGGGTGCGGGTGGAAGTCCGGGACAATGGCCCCGGCATCGAGGTGGAGAAGCTTAGAAATCTCCTCTCGCTCCCGAAAAGGGAGCGGGGGGAGGAGAGCACCCACCTGGGGCTGCGGGTCAGCATCCACCTCCTGGAAAAATGCGGCGGCCGCCTGCTGGCCTGGAGCAAACCCGGCCGCGGCGCCGCCTTCATTATCGAAGTGCCGAAATATTTCGGCCCCGGGCGCTAAGCAGGACTACAAGCCATTTCAAAACCTTTTTTCTTGTCATCCTGAACGCAGTCAAGGATCTCAAGCTGTTAAAATTACTAGATTCTTCGCTTCGCTCAGAATGACATTGAAAGGGAAAGTCAGGTTTTGAAATGGCTTCTAGTATTTGCGCCTTTGCGGCTTGGCGTGAAAATTAAGAATGTGCAAAAGTGATTTATGGGGCCAGGGCCAGGGGCCAGTGGCACAAGCGTCCTCGCCTGTGAAAGCCCCTGGCCCCCTTTCCCAAAGACTAACAGCCTCAAATTAGGCTACTTCCCCGGAAGCCGCTAAGACCGGCCCGGCTCCGGCTCTTGACCTGGCGGCTGATAAGCTTACCTTGTTAGCAGTCCCACCGAAATTAATCCTGGAGGACAACATGATTAAACGCATGATGGCTGTCTTTTTGCTCGTTCTGCTGCTGACCTCGGCGGCCCTGGCGGCTAAGGAAAAAGCCGAGAAACCTGCGCCGCCGCCCGGTCCCATGCCGGGAATGGGGGCCACTGGCCCCATGCCCCCGCCCCCCGGGATGCCCATGATGGAGATGGCCGGTAAATTCTGGTACATGGGGAGCATGGCCGAGGTGTTGAAGCAACTGACTTCCGAAGCCAGTGAGCTGCTGGCCCGGGGCACCCTAAAGCCCGAGGGCCAAAAAGAGCTGGCCGGCGTCATCAAAAAAATGGGGGACCTCATCCCCGTGATTTTCTCTCCCATGGCAGAACAGAAGCCTGAGGTCGTGAAAAAGCAGTTGGACGAATTGAAGACCGCCCTGGAAAAAATCGAAGCCCAGGCCAAGGCAAAATGAAGGTGGGCGAAGGGTAGAGGGCGTCCTTCCGGTTCCCAAGCTTTGGTCCGGGCGGCCCGTCCATGGGCGCCTTCCTGCAAACCCCTCAATTATCTTGCAACCGGCCGGGATTTATGGTTGATTGACATGGTCGGGAAAGGCCCCGAGCAGGAAAAATCACCGGACGGGCAGGGGTAGGAAAATGCAAAGACACCTCGGATTACTGGCGGCTCTAGCCGCTCTGTCACTCTTGCTGATTGCGCCCCAGGCAACGGCCCAGATAAAGCAGGCCAAAAGCCCGAGCCTTGGCGCCCTTAAGGAGGCGGTGCAGAAGAACCCCAAGGATGCCGAAGCCTACTACAAGCTTGGCCTGGCCTACAGCCAACAGGGGAATGATGCAGAGGCCATTAAGGCCCTGGACCAGGCCGTGAAGCTGAAGCCGAACTTCCAGGCGGCCCGGCAAAGCCTGGGCGACGAATATGACCGGCGGGGGATCGCCCTGGCCGAAAATAACCAGTTCCGGGATGCCGAAAATGCCTTTGCCAAAGCCATCAAGGCCAACCCGGATGACAACAAGCCTTATTTCAACCTGGGGGTGACTTACGGGAAGGAAGGCCGCTGGGCGGATGCCGCCACCGCGTTTCAGCAATCTCTGGAGCGGGACCCCAACAATCCCTATGCCCGTTATAATCTCGGCATGACCTACCTGATGATGGATCGGGAGTCCACTACCCCTGAACAATACCGGGCTAACCGGGTGGCGGCCCTGGAACAGTACCGGGCCCTTACCAACTTGGGGTCACCCATGGCCGGGGACCTGTTTTACGTGATTTCCAACCCCCAGGCGGCGAAATATCCAAGTTCCCCTGCCTGGCAGGCCCCGCCCCAATCCCAAGGACAGCCGCCAGGCCCCCCGTGAGAACCTGGGGAAGGTGGAGCCGCCGGCGGAGCTCTCAATCTTTCCCTTGAAGAGTGGGACGCTATTTATTGCCCTGCTTGGGAGAGTTCAAAGTTGAGACCTCTGCGAAAGTCTAAACATTCACTAATGTAATCAAAATGTAGCGTAGGCGCCCTCGCCTGCGCCTATATAGCGTATGACACCCGAGGGCGGGTGTCCCACATTTAGATTTTGGCAGAGGTCTCAAGTTCAAGGTTCAAGGTTAATGTAGGGTGCGCACTGCTCGCCGCTGGCTAGATCCCGCCGGAGGCGGGCGAGGACGCCCGCCCTACCGGCCTTTTTGTGGCTTAATGGGTGTGCCCCAGGTTCATGAATAACTGCTTCGGTCAATATCTGAGTTTGGCGATATTTGCTGCAAAACTTTTTAGTCTCTCTCTGCCATGCCTCCCCTGATCCCGGGCAATCTCCATAGCACGGCCATGGGCATTCTGCCCCATGACCGGGTGGAGCCGGCCATGAAACTGGCCCTGACCCTGGACATCCCTTTTTGGCCCCAGTTGCCCCAGGTGAACTTCCACGAAGATATGTACGTCCAGGCCGGGGAACATTTTCCGGGTATCCTGCTCCAGGAAGAGGCCAGGTCCATCCGCTTCGACACCGTCCGGTTTTATGAAGAACTGGCCTCCATGTGGGAGCACTGGGAGGACCCGGCTTACTTCGACATTTCCCCTGGCTTCTCCGTGGTTTACCACCGCTTCCTGGAGTTGGACCTGAGCGGCTACCTCGCCATCCGGGGGCAACTGGAAGGCCCCGTCAGCTTCGGTCTCAAGGTCCTGGATGAAAACGACCGGCCCCTCATCTTTAACGACGAAGTCCGGGCGGTGCTCATGGACTTCATGGCCCGCCGGGCCCAGGCCCAACTGACCCGCCTGAAAGCCAAACACCCCCGGGCCTTCATGTTCATCGACGAACCGGGGCTGCAATACGTCTTCAGCGCGGTTTCCGGCTATACCGACCTCCGGGCCAAAGAAGACCTGGACCGGTTCTTCGCCCAGATCGACCGGCCCCGGGGGATTCACCTCTGCGGCAACCCGGATTGGGAGTTCCTCCTGAACCGGGACCTGGATATCCTCTCCATGGACCTGTACACCAACGGCGAGATCCTCCGGGCCTACCCCAAGCCCATCAAGAAGTTCCTGGAGCGGGGCGGCGTTCTGGCCTGGGGGATTGTCCCCACCTGGTATGAAGCCTTCGGGGACACCAACTCCACCCAACTGACCGCCTACCTGGAAGACCTCTGGACCAGCCTGGTGGCAGAAGGCATCGACCGGGAGCAACTCCTGGCCCAGAGCCTGCTGGCCCCGGCCCGCTGCTGCCTGGTGAACCCCGACCGGGCCAAGACCGTCACCCTGGCCTTCGCCTGGCTCCGGGAAATGTCCCACCGCCTGCGGGAGAAGTACCGGCTGGCATGATGGTGGGGTGAGTTAGGGAAGTTGGGGAAGGGGGCTAAGGGGCGCAGGCCCATTTACAATCCCTTCCCCAAATCCATCTCCATCCCCTCCACTTCTTCCAAACTGGCCGGCTGCCAGTGGGGCCGGTCGTCCTTGTCGATGAGGCGGGCCCGGATGCCCTCCAGGTAATCGGGCCGGCGGATCATCCAGGCCCCGGCCCGGAGTTCGGCCTCGAAGACCTCCGGCAGGGGGCGGCCTTCGTTCAGGCGCAGCAATTTCAGGGTCAGGGCCAGGGCCGTGGGCGAGCGCTCCGACAGCCGCTGTTGCACCTCCTGGCACCAGCGGTCATCCAGGTTGCACTGGGAAAGGGAAGCCGTGATTTCCCGGAGCGTGGCCTTGCCGGCAAAGTGCCGGGCCACCCAGGCGTCCAGTTCCGGATGGGCGGGGATGTCCCTTTGGAAAAACGGCTCCAGGAGCTTTTTCAATTGTGCGGCCGCGGCCGGCCTGTCGCCGGGGAGCGTCCCGGCGAAGTTTTCCAGCCCTTGCCGCAGTTCCGGCCGGCGGGCGCTCCGGGTGAGGCTGGTGGCCAGGCCCAGGCGGACGCACTCGGCTCCCGCCAGTTCATAGCCGGTCAGCCCCAGGTACTCCGGGTAGCCGGGCGGGCACTTGGCAAAGAGCCAGCCCGTGGCGCCCACGTCCGGGAAAAAGCCGACCCGGGTTTCGGGCATGGCTATGCGGGTGTCTTCGTCTGCCACGACGATATCCGCGCCGGCGGCCAGGCCCAGGCCGCCTCCCATGGTGATGCCGCCGGCCAGGACGATCACCGGCTTGGGGAAAAGGTGGACCATCAGGTCCACCTCATATTCTTCCCGGAGAAACCGCTCCGTCAGGTCGCATCTTCCCGCCCTGACGTTGGCGGCCAGGGCCTTGAGGTCGCCCCCGGCGCAAAAGCCCCGGTCGCCCGCGCCGGTGAATAAAACGAACTGAACGCGTGGATCCCCTTGGGCTTCTGTAAGGCGCCGACGCAGGAGGCCGACCATCTCCAGGGTCAGGCTGTTGAGCACCCGGGGACGATTGAGGACGATGGTCCGCATCCGGGAATGAGGCACTACCAGAACCGGCATCTGGGTTTCAGACTCCATTATTTGTTGGCCCGCCCGGGCCCAGGTAAAGGCAGCCGTATTTTCGTGTGAGTTGAAATATGAGCCTGCGGCACACCTTAAAAGTTCGGTAGGGCGGGCGTCCTCGCCCGCCTCCGGCTCGATCCGGTGGTGGGCCGTGCACACCCAAAGGAAAACTTTGCGAAGCAGAGAGAAGATCCCTTTTCCCCCTCACCCTAACCCTCTCCCCCACTGGGGGAGGGGGGATTTTTTTTAATGCCCCGATTAATGGCACCAAGATTTCCTGAGCGATAGCAGCCTGTTGAAAACGGTTTTTTGTCATCCTGAACGAAGTGAAGGATCTAGAATAGAACTCCTTGATATGACTAGATTCTTCGCTTCGCTCAGAATGACAATAGTAAGAATTCGGCAGTTTTTCAACAGTCTGATAGACCCAAGCCTATCTGCACTGTGCAGAACCCTGGCTGAAGCTCTTCGCTTGAAGCCTTTTGCTTCCAAGATAGTCAGCTTTTCACCCGAATCAACGCCGGGCCCGAAGGCTCTTGCCGACGTGCCCCCTCGCAAAGGCCGTGGCGGAATTATTTCTTTACAAGCTCAAAACACTTAGGCATTATCGAATTATTGAGGCAAGCCGGTCGGTTAAGCCGAGATGCAAACGTCCGACTCATGATAGACACACACGCAAGTGCGCCCCTGCAGGTCCGGGAAACGGAGCAACCACCGGCAAAGGCCAAGGCGATGCCTCATAAATAACCGGTCTGGCCATGCCCAAGCAAACCACAGGAATGATACCCCGAAGTTGCATTCTGGTGTGGCTGGCCGCAATCCTCGCTCTGCCCGCCGCGGGCTTGAGCCTGGCCGGGGATCGGCCCCCGACGGTGGTCACGGTGGTGAGCCTGGACGGCCAGGGGCGTCCCGGCCGGCAGGGGCTGGGGGTGGTGGTGGGGCAGGACGGCCGCATTCTCACCAGCGCCACCCTGCTGGGCCCTAAGCCCCGGGCCGTCATCAAGACCGCCTCCGGTTCCCTGCACCTGTTGGAGATGGTCCTGGCCGAAGACGGCCTGCACGCCCTGGCGGAAATCAAGGTGGAGGTCCAGGGGTGGCAGGCGGCGACGCCGGCCCCGGCAGGCAGAATGCGAGCCGGGGAGAAATTCTTCCTGCCGGTAAGATCCGGGCAGACCCAGGCTTTGGCCGAAACCCGCCTGGTCAAGGTCCTGCCCCTCTCCCCCCGCCTGACTCTGTTAAAGCTGGAGCCCGCCAGCCTTGCCGTTGATCCGGGAGCCGCCCTCTTTAACGGCAAAGGGCAGGTAGCGGGCATGGCGCACGCCTTTCCAGGGGGGCCGGGCACCCTGTTCCTGGCCCTCAATGCCGAGGACTTACGGGGGCTCAAAAGCCGTCAAGGCGAATCAGAGGGTACTGAAGGGCGAGCCCAGCGGTCTTCAGAAGAAGGCCAGGCGAGTTTTTGGGAGGGAGTCGCCGCCGGCAGCCGCGGCGCTTACCGGGAAGCCCAGGAAAAATTTACCGCGGCCTTAAAAGCTCCGGGGCCGCTGCCGGAGGCCTATTACGGGCGGGGTGCGGCCCGCTACCATCTGGGGGACCTGAATGGCGCGGTGGAAGATTTGCGGCAGGCGAGCACCCGGCTGCCGGGCTATGCCCTGGCCTGGCTGTGGTTGGGAAAAGCCCGGGAGGCCCAAAAGGAGCAACAGGCGGCCCAGGAGGCTTACCGGCAAGCCGCGTCGGCAGACCCGGACCTGAGCGAGGCCTGGTTTCACCTGGGAGAGCTGGCTTATCTGCAGGGCAGCCAGGCCAAAGCCCGGGAATACCTGAGCCGCGTGGGGGAGGACTTTGAGGACGCCTGTCGCAGTTGGTGGTACCTGGGTAATCTGGACCGGTCGTCGAGCCGGCCCGAAGAAGCCCTGAAGGCTTACCGGCGGGCCATCGAGCTCAACCGGGGATTTTTCCCGGCTTATCTCGAGGGAGGCAAGGTCTTGCTGCTGGATTTGGGCCGGCCCCAAGAGGCCATACCCCTCCTGCAACAGGGGGTGAAGCTGAAGCCGGACCACTCCCTGGTACGCTATTACCTGGCCCTGGCCGACATCCTGACCTGGAACCCCAGGGGCGCCTGGGAACAATACTTTGCCCTGCAAAAGATCGACTCCGGCCTGGCGGAGACTTTGGCCAAGCTCTTGGACCAGGGGGAATGACAATAGCAGACCTTCTTTAGAGAAGTAACTCTCATGGAATCGAGGGTAATAATCTTAACGGATTAATTCTCAAACTTGTTTTCATTCTTTATGGCGTTTTTTCAAGGGGATGGCGGTCAGCCCTTGACATCGGCTTTCATCTATTGCAGTATCACTGTCGGCAAACACTGTAAAGAATTATCCGGCGAGAATACGTTAAAGTACGAGGCTGGCAAAGGTCGTTCCCTTTGGGGTTCTCTTTCGGGAAAAAACGCCGGAAGTTGTTAAAATAGCAGGCCGAAAAGGAATATCCGCCGGCATGGCAGACATTCAGGCACCAAAATGGATAATGCGGTCTATCAGTTTGCTAGTCTTGCCGCTGTGTCTGCTAATGATGCTGAGCTTGCCCCGGGATGGCCGGGGAGAGACCCCGGCGGAGCAAGAAACCACCCCCGAAGGCCAGGAAAAAGTCCCTGAGGCCCCCCGCAAACCCGCCGTCCAACCCAAACCGACGGAAGAAGCCAAGCCGGAGCTGGCCCCCACCAAGCCGGGAGAATTTAAGGACATTGCCGTCACTCGGGAGACTACCCTGGAAGTGGGCCCCATGACCGGGATTCTGGCCCCTTATGGTAATCCCGTGGCCATGGATACCTTGTTGCGCGGTTGGCAATCCCACCGGCTCGGGCCCGTCAGAATCTCCCCGTTCCTGGAATATGACGCACTGTATCGCACCAACATTTTCCAGACCTCCACGGATAAACATGCAGACTTTCTCAACGTCATCAATCCCGGACTTCGCCTGGAAATGCCCCTGGCCGGGGCGCACCGGATATCCATGGGGTATTTGGGCAACTACTTTATTTTCACCAGGTTCAATCAGGAAAGCCATTACGATCATAACCTCAATGTGGACGGGGCCTTTAATTTCCCCGGGGGCTTGAGCGTGCGGGTCGGCAGCGCTTTCCGGGCCGCCACCGAGGAGGCCACCGCCGCCACCGGCAGAGAGCGGCCCTATGATCGGATCACCCCATACTTCCTGACCAATTATAAGTTGAGTGATCGCTGGAGACTCCAGGGAATCTATGAATATGATACGTTGCTGTTTGCGGATGCGATTGATCGCACCGATAATTATCAGGATCAAATAGGGGCCGCCACCCTGTATTACCGTTTCTGGCCGAAAACCGCGGCCCTGGTGCAATATATCGTCACTGCCCGGACTTATCCCTTTTCGCCCCAGGGCAACAATTTTACCCAGAGCCCTTTCCTGGGTCTGACCTGGGATCCCTCCGCCAAGCTTTCCGGCACCATAAAATTCGGTTATGTCTTCAAAAACTTTGAAAATAATCTTCCCGGCCGCAACAACTCTCCTGATTCCTTTGCCCTGGGAATTCAGACCCTGTACCGTTACAGCAATTTCACCCAGATCACCCTGACCGCTCAACGCGCCATCCAGGAGGATCTGGACTTCGGCAACAATGCCTATGAAAACACCGCCTTCTTTCTGACCATCAGCCATGACTGGACTTATTTCAAGCTTACCACTTACGGCTCCGTCTCTTACACCTTTAACGACTACCTGAACGAAGTGGTGGACCCGGTCAACGGGGTGTTGGGACTGCGGAAAGATCGCCTCATCACTTTCGGCGCCGGGGTGGGTCGGCCCCTGACCAAATGGCTGCGGCTGCGGTTGGATTACAGCTATGTCGACCGGGGTTCCAATTTCAGCGGGTTCACGTATAATGAGCACCGGGTAATGCTAGGGGTGCAATCGTCCTTCTGAACTTGCGGCTGTAAGTCAGCGGGAAGTCGATTCGGCGTTCCGGGGCGGTGCGTTTCCCCTCCGGAAAAGGCTTAAGAGTCGATGGCGTTTGTTTCTTTCAGAGGTTGGAAAACCAGGAGAGGCGCCGGCGGCGAGGGGCTGGCCGCGGCTCAGTCCGAGGACCTCCCGGCCCCGCTTCCCTCCCCGGATCGGGCCGATGCCGGCCTTCCCCAGATTCCTTCTCCCATTCTCCATTCCCTGCCTCATCAGCCGGCCCAGGCGGAAAGGGTTCGGTCCTCGGCCCAGGCGAATCCCTGGGGGCGCCTGCTGATCATCGGGGTAGGCGGCGGCGCCCCGGTTTTTGCCACTCTGGCCTTCGGCGCAGTGCATCCCTGGGCCTTTTTTAGCGCAGGCTGGCTGGTGGGCGGGCTGAGCCTGGTCCTTTTGGGGTGGGCCCTGGTGGCCCTTCTGGCCCGGCCAGGGACGATTTTCTCAGCGCCGGCCCCGCCACTGGGTTGGTTGGTTGTGGCCTTGGGGTTGATTCTCCTCCTGCAAATCCTGGCCTTACCTCAGGGCCTGGTACATTGGCTTTCCCCCGGGGCTGTGAAAATCCGGGCATTGGGAAACGGTTTTGCCCTGGGTGAATACTTGCCGTTATCCCTGAAACCTTACGGCACCGGGCTGGAGATGCTAAAAATCGGACCAGCCGTGGGGCTTTTTTTTGTTTTGATTTACGCCACGGGTTCCCGCAGGCAAATCCTGGCCTTGGCGGTCCTGATCCTGTCCCTGGCGATGTTTGAGGTGGTCTACGGCTTTTACCACCTGCATAGCCGCCTGATCTGGGGGTGGTACAATCCTTACGACCTTTCCCGCCTGTGCGGCACCTTCATTAACAGCAATTGCCTGGGCGCGCTGCTGACCATGGCCCTGTTGCTGGGATTTGGCCTGTTCCTGGCGCAAAGCCCGCCTCTGCCGGCCCGGCCGGAAGGGCTGGCAGGCTGGCGGGGCCTCAAACGCTGGACTCGGGTGGAGTACCTTGAACCCTACAGCCGTCGTTTCTTACTGATTTTCCCGTTGGTCATTCTGGCCGTGGGCGTCATTTTTACGGGTTCACGGGGGGCACTGCTGTCCTTAGTTCTGGGCTTTGCCCTGATGGGCCTGCTGGTTTGGGGCCAAGGCCGTTCCCTGGGCAGTATTCTTTCCCTGGCCATTTTTCTGGCGGCAAGCTTTCTTTACAGTTTATGGCTGGGAGGCGGTCATTTCCTGGTGCGGTTTGCCAAACCGGAAGATATCGGCCGCTATTACGCCTACAAAGGGGCGCTGACCCTGTTTCGGGAGTTTCCCTGGTTGGGAAGCGGTCTGGGCACTTTTGGCGATCTGTTTTACCGATATGAACCGGCCCGATTCCAGGGCGTGGCATTTTTCTACACCCACAACGACTGGCTGCAGATGTTGGCGGAAACCGGCATCATTGGCTTCACCCTGGTGGCCGTGGGCTGGTGGACTTTTTATATCGGCCTGATTCGGCAGTGGCGCCGCCGGAAAGACAGATTCGCCTGGGGTCTGGGATTGGGGGGGCTGGCCGCTTTGGGGGCCGGGACTTTCCATGCCCTGGGAGATTTTCCTTTTCATATTCCGGCCCTCAGCCTGGTTTTTGCCGGCATCGCCGCCCTCACCTACCTCAGCGTGCATCACCACCATCAGCCAGCCTCGCGTTTTTCCTATCCGGTGATCAAGGTCCACCCAGGGAACCGCCGGGCCGTCCTCCTGGTGCTGGCGGGGCTCATGACCGTCCAACTGGCCTTGCTGGGACTCGCGGGGCGGTTTTGGCAGGCCGAACGCGTCGCGTCCACGGAGATGGACTCCACGCGCCTGCCCCGAACTTTAAAAATAGAGGACTTTCGTCTGGCACTGGCCTATAATAAGAGCAACAGCCGATACTATTTAGGGTTGGCAGAAGCCTTGGAGAAGAACGGCTCCCTCGACGCGGGAACCCTGGGCGAAGTGGAAAGCTCCCTCAAATCCGCGGTATGCTTTAGCCCCGCCCATTGGGGTTATCGCCTGAGACTCGGGGAATTTTATCTGCGCCACTTCCGCCAGGCCCCGGAACAGTATGTCAGCCAGGGTCTCAGAGAGCTCGCCGCGGCTGTGAGTCTCTTCCCGGAATCGGGGCGATTGCATTGGCAACTGGCCACCTACCTGGCCTGGGCGGAAGAAGGTTATCCCGGGCTGGTGCCGCCGGATTTGCGGGGTTCCCAGGGCTGGCATTTTGAGCAGGCTGTCAGACTGGATCCCAGTCTGAAAAAAGATCACCAATAAATTTTTCGCCGAGCCAGGCTCGCCCTGGCGGAACGGGAAAGACCGTGAAGAAGATGGGACTGCTTTTTTGGGGATTGATCCTTAGCCTGACCCTTTTGGGATCATGGGGCCCGGGTTTTTGCCAGGAGAACTACCGCCTGGGGCCGGAGGACCAGATCGAGATCCGGGTATGGGACCATGATGACTTGACGCGCAAGATGCAGATCGGCCTGGACGGCCGCCTCTCCTTCCCTTTTGTCGGGGAGATTCATGTCAAGGGGTTTACCGTCCATGAACTGGAAAAGGATTTGGAGCGGCGCCTGGCCGACGGCTACATCATCGGCCCCCATGTTTCCATCACCGTGTTGGACTACAAAAGCCAAAAGTTTTTCGTAGTGGGCAGTGTGCAAAAACCTGGGGCCTACCCCTGGACCAAACCCATTACCGTGGTGGAGGCCATCTCCCAGGCCGGGGGCATCTCGACGGTGGGCGGCAGGCTGGTGAGCGGCGCCATGGCCATCGTGGTTCGGGCCCAGAAAGGGGAAAGGCCCGAGAAGCCGAAGCTGCCGGAGCAGAGCCCCCCGGGCCTGAAAATTACCGTTTCCCTGTCGGCAGCCTCGGCCGGAGACCCGAAACATAATGTGGAGATCGGAAACGGCGACACCGTTTATGTTCCCGCCCTGGTCTTTTATGTCAGCGGCGAGGTGAAGCGGCCGGGGCGCTACCCCTATGAAGAAAACATGACGGTGCTGCAGGCGGTGACCACGGCCGAAGGGCTGACCGACAAGGCCTCTACCCGGGGCATTCATATTGTCCGGACCCAGGGGGCGACCAAGGAAAATATCAAGGCCAAAATGGAGGATCCCATCCGCCCGGGGGACACCATCGTGGTGCCGGAATCGTTTTTTTAAGCGCGTCGGGTGCGCACTGCGCCCCATTGCCGCCGGATGCCGGCGGGCACGCAGGTCCGCCCTACCGGCCTTTTCATGATTGGGCCAAAGGCCCATGCCTGGCTGCCCAGAAATACCGGGGTCACAAATGGAAGAAACGAAGGCAAAGTCTCGGAAGGGGCGCACCGTCCAAGAGGACTTACGGATTATCTGGAAGAGACGCTGGGCCGCGCTGACGGTCTTCAGCATCGTCTTCATTGCCGCGGCTTTGCACACCTTCACCGCGGTTCCGGTTTACCGGGCCAGCGTCCAGATCTTGATCGAACGCCAGACCTCCCGACTCCTGGATCAGCGGGAAGCCGCGCCGGTCTTTGATTATTACGGCGAGGAATTTTATCAGACTCAGTACAAACTGTTGGAAGGCCGGGCCCTGGCCAAAAAGGTGGCGGAAAAATTGAAACTGAAGGATCATTTTTATTTTGCTGACATCTTTGCGGAGCTGCCGGCGGACAACAGTCCGGGGGCCAAAGAACGGGCCGAAGAAAGCCTGGTGGGGGCCGTGGCGGCGGGGGTGGAGGTGCAGCCCATCCGCAACAGCCGCCTGGTGAACGTCAGCTATTCCCACCGGGATCCCAGATTCGCCGCCTTGCTGGTCAATACCCTGGCCCGCTGTTACATTGATCAGTCCCTGGACCTGCGCTTTTCCGCCTCCCAGGAAGAAGCCGTCTGGCTGCAGCAGAAGCTGGCGGATGCCCGGAAAAAATTGGAAGAATCCGAGACAAATCTGAACCGGTATAAACGAGACCACAGCATCATTGCCCTGGAAGACAAAGAGAGCATCACCGCCCAGAAGCTGGAACAGCTAAATAAGGAACTGGTGACGGCCCAAACCCGCCGCATGGAATCCGAAACCCGCTTTAAAGAAGTGAGCCAGGGCAAACCCATCGCCCAGGTGTTAAACAATGCCCTGATCCAGACCTTAAAGTCCCAGGAAGCGAAGATCATTGCCGAGCATTCGGAACTGACGCGCAAATACGGAGAGAAACATCCCCGCATGATCCAGCTGGAAAACGAATTGGCCGCCACCCGGGCCAAGATCAATGGGGAGACGAATTATGTGGTCCAGTCCATTAAAAATGAATATACCATGGCGCTGGCCCAGGAGGAAAATCTGAGAAAGGCCCTGGAGGCCCAAAAAGACGTGACCCAGGATCTGGGCGACCGGGCCATCGAGTACCGGGTGCTCTTGCGGGACGTGGAGACCAACCGGGCCTTATACGATAACGTGCTGAAAAGCCTGAAGACCACCACGGCCACCGAGAATCTGCCCGCCACCAACATCCGCGTGGTCTATCCGGCGGCGGTGCCGGAGGCTCCCGTCAGCCCGCGCAAGGCTCGCAACCTGGTACTGGCCGTTTTCATGGGCACCATCATGGGGGCCGGCCTGGCGATGACCCTGGAACGCCTGGATACCACCCTGAAGACCCAGGAAGATGTGGAAACCTGGTTGGAAGTTCCCAGCCTGGCCATTATTCCCCGCTTGGATAAGATCAAACCCGGAAATCCGGAATATTTGCCGGAACTGGTGGTGAGCCACGAAGACCAACCCATGGTTGCGGAAGCTTACCGGGCGCTGCGCACCAGTATCCTGTTTTCCACTCCCGAGCACGCCCCCCGGATTGTCCTGGTCACCAGTTCCGTGCCCCTGGAAGGAAAGACCCTCACCTCCTCCAACCTGGCCGGCGCCATGGCCCAAGCCGAACCCAAGGTGCTGCTGGTGGATGCCGACCTGCGGCGGCCCTCCCTCCACAAGCTGTTTCAGGTCCCCGGGGAACCGGGGCTCAGCAACTTCCTGGTGGGAGAAATTGACGAAATGCCCACCTGTGCCACGCCCATCCCCCATCTCTTCCTGGTCCCGGCCGGCAAGGTCCCGCCCAATCCTTCCGAACTCCTGGGTTCCAAACGCATGGGGGACTTTCTCAAGCAGGCCCGGACGGAGTTCACCCGGGTCATTCTGGACTCGCCGCCCCTCAATTCGGTGACCGATGGGACGATCCTGGCGGCCCAATCAGAAGGGGTCCTCCTGGTGGTGAGGGCCGAAACCGTGCCCCGCCAGATGGTCCGGGAGGCCAGAGACCGACTCCTGGAAGTCAAGGCGCCTCTCCTGGGGGTGGTGCTGAACGGGGTCAACCTGAAACGGGATGGGCGTTATCATTATGCCTACCGTTACCACTACCTGGGTGACCAAAGGGGAGAAACTTCCTCCGGCAGGCGGGGAGCGGAGGAGGCCAAGGAATCAGCCTGGTTCGGCCGCCTGAAACAGCGCTTCGGCAACTGGCGGGACCATTCGGCCTGAAGGGGAATTTATCCGGAAGGGGCAGTAGGGCGGTCGACCCTGGCCGCCCCCCGATCTCCAGCCGGTGCCGCCAAGAAGCCCTGGAAGGATGGCCAGGTTTTTTTGGTTCCCAAGCTCCTGCTTGGGAACCCACTTGGAGGCAAAGCTCCTGCTTTGCTATGATCGGCAGAGTAATTAATCTATAGCAATAATCATTAAGGTGCCCAAGCGGAGCTTGGGCTCACAACTCCGTTCCCAAGCAGGAGCTTGGGAACGAGATTTAAATGGTGCGCAAGGCGCACCCTACACTCAACATTCCAGATCAGCCGCGCTTTTGACCACCAGCACCGGGCAGGGGGCCCGGGCGATGACCCGCTCGGCCACGCTTCCCATGAGCAACCGCTTGAGGCCGGTGCGTCCATGGGACCCCATGACGATCAGGTCAATGCGGCTTGCCCGGGCCAAGCCGGTGATGACCTGATGGGCCGTTCCCTGCCGCACCCAGCCCCGGCACTCGATTCCCAGGCCCTGGGCCCGCTGTTTCGCCTCTGCCACCTGCCGGTTTAGGCCCGCCAGCAGCTCCGTCGTCACTTCCGGCGCTTCCGCGGCAAAACCCGGGGGCACATCCAGGGCCGAGACCACCTGCAGGGCGCCCCCATAAGCCCGGGCCACCTCCAGGGCCCGAACCAGGGCTCGCTGGCTGTACCTGGAGCCGTCGGTGGCCAGCAAAATCCTGGCGAATGCCACCCTGGCATTCGGTCCCACCACCAGGACGTCCCTGGGGCTGTAACCGATTACCCGGGCCGTGGTGCTGCCCATCATGGCTTCTTCCGGCAGGTCGGGACCCTTGAGACCCACGACGACGAGGTCCGCGTCCCTGGCCTCGGCCTGCTCCAGGATGCTGCGGTAAGGCTCTCCCACTGCCAGGACGGTTTCCAGTTCCACGCCTGCTTCCCTGGCCATCTCCCGGGCGGCGGCCAAAGCCCGTTCATATGGCCCCCATAATGAGGCAGGAGGCTCCTCGCCCTCCGCCCGCCGAGGGCCGAACCCGGGGACCGCCGAAACCGCCGTGAGCCGCTCCGCCCCCATGGTAAGAGCTTCTTTCAGGGTATGGAGACTGGCGGCGGTACCGTCCACTGCCACAATGATCTTGTTAAATCTTGCCATAGCGCCCCCTTGACTGCCTGTCAACCCGGCCTATTTTAAAGATAATACTCAGGTCACAAAATAGTTTAACTTTTATTGGGTATTGGGGGAGGGGGCCAGGGGTTTCCACAGGCGAGGACGCCTGTGCCACTGACCCCAGCCCCCTCCCCCAATACCCCCACCCCCAACCCCTTAAAGGGGGTCGGCAGGGGAGTTTGAGGGGAAGGCGGGGGAGCACTTACAAAAAACTCCCCCGGCCCTCCCCGCAAATTAACCCTATTAATGCTCCAAGTAGTAAATAGACCCGGGCGGTGCGAAAAGGCTGGCAACCGGGAAAATTTATTGACAATTTCCCGGTGATGCTTTTTCATGGGCTAACTCCCCCTGGATCATCCCAGGCCCGGGCAAAACCTCGCTCCCGGAGGGTCATCATGCCCCAGTGTCCCCATTGCCAAACCCCATATGAGGAAGGGCAGCGTTACTGTAAGGTCTGCGGCAGTTTCCTGTTGCACCCGGAAGAAGGGGACACCTTTTGCCCCCAATGCGGTATCCGGGTCTCGGCCCGCCAGGAGTTTTGCCACGAATGCGACGCACCCCTGAAAGGGGGCGCCGCGCCCCCCACACCCGGGCCGGCGCCGGAGGCCGAGCCACCTGAGGCCCCCCCCGGTCCCCCGGCGCCCCCCGTCCAGAAGCCCCAGACCTGGCTCATCGGCGGGCTCGTCGGCGCCGGTGTGATCATCATCGTCCTGCTGGTGCTGCTTTTTACCAAGGGGACCGCCCCGCCGCCGGCGCTGTCGCCGCCGGCGGAGACGCCGGCTCCCCCGGCGGCTGCGCCCGCTCCAGCCGCTCCTCAGGCCCCCCAAACGCAGGAGGAGTCCACCGCCCAGTTGAAGGCCGATTTGCAAAAACTGCTGTCCACCTTGCGGGAGGCGCAATTACAGAAAAATATCGATCAGTTTAGGAGCGTCTATTCCCCTGCCTTCCCCGATCTGGATACAAAGGCCCAGGCCACCCTAACGGCCTGGAAAAATTACGATTATCTCAACCTCGTTTTTACCCTGGATGACCTGAAACCCATAGATGCCGATAATGCGGTGGGCACGGTTACCTGGTATATCGACACCAAAAACCTGGGCACCCAGGAGATCAATACCTATACGCAAACTTACCAGGTGGGATTTGTGAAAGAGTCGGGGCATTGGCGCATCCGCTCCCTGGAAGAGGTGGAATAAGGAGGAATGAAGATGGACAGAAAGGCGAGCTTGGGTTGGGGGATGCTGTTGCTGCTGATTTTGCTCATGGCCGGCGCCTGCCAGCAGCCGGCATACTATCCGCCTCCGGTTTATTATTATGTCACCCCGCCCGTTACCTATCTTCGGGACTGCCCGTCCTATGATTGCGGGGTGACCACCAACCTCTATAGCGGCGACCAGGTGGAATTCCTGGACCGCAACGAATACGGCTGGGACCGGGTGCGGGTGACGCGCACCGGCGCCGTCGGTTGGATTCCGGAGCAACTGCTGAGCCCGGCGCCGGTTCCGCCTGTCTATTACGTGGCTCTGAACACGGTGTACCTGCGGGACTGCGCCGACTATAACTGCCGGTCCCTGGAATTGCTTTATCGCGGTGACCGGGTGGAGAAAATCGAGCAGAATTATCTGGGTTGGTGGCGGGTGAAGTCGAATAAAACCGGGAATATCGGCTGGGTCCCGGCCTCGGCTCTTTCCCCGACCCCGGGGCCGCCTTATTACTATGTCAATGTCACCAGCCTGGCTCTCCGGGCCGGCCCCAGCACCGGCAGCAAGATCCTGACCACCCTGGGATTCAACCAGCAGGTGGAATGGCTGGGTTTGGGCCCCGGCGGTTGGGCCCAGGTGCGGGATACCCGGACCGGCATCATCGGCTGGGCCGCCGCCCGGTATCTCGAGTCCTTCCCGGTGAGCTATCCGAAGCCGGTCTATAAGAAGCCGAAGGCCGGCGCTAAGAAAGCCGCTCCCAAGGAGGAGGAGGAGGCTCCCGCCCCCACACCGGCTAAACCTAAAGCTATGTAGGGGCTTTCCAGGAGAAACGCCCGTGGCCATTTGTTGGCCACCCCCGAGAATGAAAATCCCCCCTCCCCCCCTTTAAAAAAGGGGGGAAATGCCTGCAAGGCTTCTAAGTCCCCCTTTTCTAAAGGGGGGTTCGGGGGATTTTGAAGTAGACTGTCACGGTAAATGCAAAGGCCCTGGACCCGAAGGTCCAGGGCCTTTCGCTTCGGAGGAATGGGGGAGGGGGCCAGGGTTCGTAGACCCCTGCCCGCTTCCCCAAACCCCATCCCCCGACCCCTTATACGGGGTTGCGATCAAATGAATAAAATTAGGTGGCACCGGCTTTCCAGCCGGTGCAGACGCAGGCTAAACGCGCATGGCCAATTATTGGCCACCCCCGAGAATGAAAGTTCATTTGTAGGGGCGTGATTTATCACGCCTTTAGGGCGCAAGGAATTGCGCCCCTACATTTAACTGTACGGTACAAGGGGCGATTCGTGTACCGCCCTTAAAGGGTGGACTTTCACGCTAAAGCCTGCGGCTACCAATATTATCTTTCTGGAGGCACCTTGGTATTAAAGGCGGTTGGGACAGTAGTTCTAGGGGCACGGCTTGCCGTGCCCAGGCAGGGGAACTCAGGCGAAGACGCCTGCTCCACTAACTCCCCCTCCCCGCCCTCCCCGCAACTTTCTCAACCCCTCCCCAACGTCTCAGCGATCAGGGTTTCGCCGGCGGTGTAAGGATCGGTGCGTTTTTCCAGGACGTCTTCGAGAAGTGCGTCCAGGCGGCCGTCCCGGGTCATTTGCTCCAGCAGTTGGAAGAAGATGCCTTCCTGGACCAGCTCCAGGATTTCCTGGCGCAGGCGCACCCGACGGGCCGCCTTGAGGCCCCGGCCCTCGTCTCTGGAGAGAAATTCCCGGTGCTCCCTGACTGCGGCCATGAGTTCGGCAATTCCTTCATTTTCCTTGGCTTTGGTCAGGTAAATCCTGGTCTGCCAATCCCCCGGCCGCCGGGCAGTCTTCAGATCCAGCATCTGCCTCAGGTCCTGGTAAGTGCGCTCGGCCCCCTCCCGATCCGCCTTATTCACCACCAGGATGTCGGCCACCTCCAGGATGCCCGCCTTGATGGCCTGGATGTCGTCGCCCAGGCCGGGGACCGTCACCACCACGGTGGTGTAGGCAGTGGCGGCGATTTCCACTTCATCCTGGCCCACTCCCACGGTTTCCGCCAGGATGTAGTCTTTGCCCATGGCGTCCAGGACGCTGATCACCGCGCGGGCCGAGGCGGTAAGGCCGCCGAAATGGCCCCGGGTGGCCAGGGACCGGATGAAGACCCCCTCATCCAGGGCGTGGCGCTGCATGCGAATGCGGTCCCCCAGGATGGCCCCTCCCGAAAAGGGGCTGGTGGGGTCCACGGCCACCACCCCTACCGTCTTGCCTTCCTGCCGCAGCACCTGGATCATCCGGTCCGTCAGGGTGCTTTTCCCCACCCCGGGAGAGCCGGTGATGCCGACGATATGGGCCCGGCCGGTATAAGGATAAAGCCCCTTCAGGATTTCCCGGGCTTCGGGGACGGCATCGTCCAGGTCCCGCATGAGCCGGGCCGCGGTCCGAACTTCCCCTGCCACGATGCGCTCCACCATCTCCTTGACGGCGTTCATTGACCCTCCGGGTATTGGTATTGGGGAAGGGGGCCAGGGGCCGCAGGCCCCTGCCCCCTTCCCCAAACCCCATCCCCCAACCCCCTAAATCTTTTTGGCCTGGGAAGGCGGGGCCGGAG
>Ga0315268_10001673_pt1 | contig 25583 bp, 32 predicted proteins | sample C1_top_MG_FD_204535 | JGI IMG/M metagenome (GOLD analysis project Ga0315268, IMG submission 204535) | Sediment microbial communities from Yellowstone Lake, YNP, Wyoming, USA - C1_top | ecosystem: Environmental > Aquatic > Freshwater > Lake > Sediment | place: USA: Wyoming | collected 2017-08-01
ACTTGACAACGTGGGAAATGGGAACCACCTGATATTCGGCTAATGGTACGGTAAACTTTAAAAGGTCTAAGGGCGTAAAAAAGGCTAATATGTGGTGAATCGAAGATGGTAAGTAAAGATCAAGCAATCGGCGGAGTAATCTGCTTAGTCTGCGTGGTCGTAGGCGTGCTCTACACCGTTGGACTGTTCTACTTTGGTGGAAACCCACTCAACTGGGGTCTTTCATTCTGGCTCATAGCAATTCCCGTGTTCATAGCCTTCGTAGCAATAATGGGAATAGGGGCATGGATAGGATGGACAATGGCAACGACACCACCGCCAAAACCGATCGAAGAAATCACAAGCGAAATAGAAACCGAAGAAAAGAAGACGACAGAGGAGAAACCAGCAGAGGAAGCGGAGCCGATCAAGCAAGAAGCTGAAAAGAAAGAAGAAGAGAAGAAACCTGAAAGAAAAAGGAAAGGCGAGTAACAGCTTCCAATTCTTTCATTATCTACGATTGTTTTCATTCACGTTTTATGTGAAAAACTAATCGCTCCGACAGCAAACTGAATAATTATCAACTTGACAGTAGGAAGCATGTTACTGCTGGTGTCCCGGACTGTTTGGGATCTTGCAGGTTTAGCTTTTCGCAGGCTTACGCATGCAGTCCAGTATGTTTTCGCAGACCATGCACTCTTCAGGCATCTGGTCTTTGTTTAAACGTTCACAAAGATACCCAAGGTGATACGGACATTGTCCCTTTGCTTGCGGCTCTGAAGACTTTTCTTCAACGGGCTTTGCGGTTTTCTCCGCGTCAGTAATGACGTTTTCCTCTTCAATCAGTGAGACTTCGCCCAGCGAGGAACGTCGCTTAGCCGTAATCTCTGTTAAACAGTAGGGACATGCAGGGTATGGTTCCCTTTCCTCGGATCTTAGGTTCACAGTCATAAGAGGCTTAGAGAAGAATCTCCCGCATGATGGATTCGTGCATGTAAAGCTTTCATCGCCTGATGCTGGTTCAGTCATGTTTGTGATTATGACTCCTCCGTTGTGTATGATTCGGCTGGGACTTTATAGTGTTAGTGCATCCAAAATCAGTATTCCAGTTACTCACAATGCGAAATATCTATGGTGATGCTAACCTTCTTAGGCTTTCCACTCCGCCAGCATAGCCAGAAGCAATGAGAACATCGCCTGCCTCGATCCTAGAGTCGGGCTTGGGTCTTATGCATTTGCCTCCTCTTCTTATCGCGAGAACCCACATTCCTGTCTCTTCGGGAATTTGGGCTTCACCCAAAGTCTTGCCTAAGACTGACGAATTCTCGGTGACTGGTGCAAAGGCAACGGTTTCTTCAGCTTCCTCTATAGTGAGCTTCAACACTGGATGCGGTTCTATTCCCCTCAAGACGACTTCAGATATCTGAGCTGCCGCATCCGCTATTTTCTCAGTTGCAACCCCGAGCCGTATCAATCCAAGAAAACCTTTCGCCTCGTCTTTCTTGAATTCACTCTTCAAGACGAGCAATTCGAAATCCGTGTGCAACTTGTCCACATACTCTTCAAGTCTCTGCACCTCTTCAGCTAATTCCCTGCTGTTCGATAGCAACGAAGAATAAGCCAAATCAATCATCAACTCAGAAGTGTCCTTCAGTTCGACGAATCGTTCAACAATCTCTTCAAATCTTCTCTGACCCTGTTGCGCCATGTCAGCCCTCCGACTTTCGCTGCTTCTGTTCAACAACTTGTTTGAATTCCGCAATCCCCGATTTGACCCCACGAACAATCAAGATGTCACCGTTCAAGATCTTCTCAGTCTCCTTCGGATCTATGATCCAATCCTTTTCCCGCCGAATGGCAATTATGTCAACGCCCATCCTCGCCGCCAAGTCCAACTGGCCCACCTGTTTACCAACAACCGCCGAGCCCTCCTCCACTCTTGCCTCCATCAAACGCTCTTCCACTTTTTCGAAAATCTCGGTCACAATAGGATGGACACCGATGTTCTGCGTCACAATTGCAGCTATGTCTGCTGCCGCATCGGAAATCTTGTCTGCCGCGGAAGCCGCAGCGGACACCCCAGTCAACGCTTCCGCGTCACGTGCATCTCTTGCTGCGATCATTATCGTCATTTCCAAAAGGTAATCCAAAGTGTCGACGCGATTCTCAAGCTCCAGAACATCTTCAGCAAGTTCTTTATCATTGAACAACGCGGCTGAGTACGCCAGATCAATCATCAGTTCAGAGAGGTTTTTCATTTCCAAGAACAGCTCTCTCACGGCGACGGGTTTGTATTTCACTTTTTCCAATGAAGGCATGTCTTTAAAATCGCTCCGGGTAGGAGAATAGAAAGCAGGGAATATTTTAACCCTATCCTCTAGAATAGTCTCAAAAGCGATAACGCGGCAAACAAGGCGATTGATGTCACTACTCCAGCAAGCGAATTTTCAATCGGAACGACAAAATGGTCAGGATCCAAACCTTTATGAAAAGTCAGCACTGCGAGAGTGTATGAAATCACAATGATAGCAATGACAGCGATTGCGTCGGTTACTAGCAACATGGAGGTAAAAGTCAGGAATCTCGATGGCGAAAATACGCCATTTGCGAGAAGTGATGACACTGAAAAAAAGATAAACGCGATCGCCGAAGCTATCCACGCACCTAAAATCTGCAAAAAATTGTCTTTGATAGCTGAAAATGACGGCCTGAGCAATCCCAATGCCAGTCTCGCCGTGGCTGTGGAACTGATAACGAGCCCGGCATCACTTACCAGTTCGATTAGAGCAGGAAGAACACTAGAAATCTCCATTCGACCACTCGTCAGAATGTTTATCCTGTTCAAAACGGTTCCAGTGATATTGGCAATGATCGCCACAAGCATCAAAGCCAAAATGGATGCCTTTACGGGTCTGACAAATTCCTCCCTGCGGATGTTTCGCGGCAGAGCGCAAACCATCAAAATTACTGGCAGAATCGCAACAAGGAGAACGAGAAATCTTCCCAGACTTTCTGAATTGAAGAACAGATCAAGCGTCGCGGCATAGCACGCAGTTATGAACACATCTGCAACAGTTGCAATAATTGGGTAAGCGACGCTGTCTAAGTCCAAGCCTTTCTTAAAGGCCACAAATGTGATGGCCAAGTTGAACAAATAGAGGATGAGGCCAAGATTCATCGTCGCCAACACAACAAACAGTATGTTAGAGAAATCTCCCAGGGCTATTCCCCAGAAAAGACTGCCAAAGACCATGGAAACTAGGCTTGATGCAAGACTTGTGATCAAGGTTATGGCAAGAAGGGGTTGAAGGAGTGCGCGGAAGTTGCTCTTGCTGCCATGGAAGCTTGGAGAGAGTGTTCCGATATGTAAAGCCGTGTTCAGACGGCCGCTAAACAAGCCGTTTATGACGCCATTTGCCGTTAAGATAGTGAAGTAAACTGCGATAACCCATGGAACATTCTTGAATATGCCGAGCTGCCAAGCCAAGACAAGGCCTGCAACCAATCCACCAACGCCGAATAGATGCCCAGCTAGAGTCTCTTTGAATGCATTGAAACAGGCTTTAGAGCACGCAATAAAAGTCACACGCGGTTTGCCCCCTCAAAGAACTCGTTGGCGAAACCAGGATGCATGTGCAATTCCTTTTCAACGTGTTGAAGGCAGCTTTTCGGCCCAACCTTCGATGCCAAAGCGTAACTGCTGCAAACAAGGCTGTATGGCTGACTCATTTAGAGCACCTTCCGAGCTTTCCTCTCTCTTTTCCATCCATAGGCACCGCTTCAGTGGAGACTTTACAAATGAAACTCTAAACTACCCTTCTATTCTCACCATTGAACCTTCAAAGGTGGGAGGGCACAGCTTAAATAAGTTTCCAAGCCAGCAGCTTGACTGGAATCATTATTCGAAATTCATAACTGTTTTAATTATCCACAGTCTAACTCTTCCGCTTGTCCAAGAACGGTGAAGAAAGTGTACGCAGTATGGATCAAGGTTGATGACACTCTGCCATGGATCGAAGTGAAGAGAACGTACCAAACAAGAAAGGAAGCAAAAAATGCTGCACGAGACTTCGTGAAGAGCATACAAATAAGAATTGCAACGATTTCGGAAAGTGAGAAGAAAGTAAGACCACTGGCCACGATAAGAAGATAGCCGCACATTTTCGACTCTTGATTCTGACAGATTTCTTAGTAGAGCCCGCGCTGACCGAGGAAAGATTGGAGGAAGACGGGAAGCGAAAAATCCTTCTTGTCCTTGAAAAAGCTTCGACGGTAGGCGACAGATTTCAGTGATTGAATTAGTACTTTCAAACCAGAAGCTTCTCGGCATAGAAAATGTGCTACTGTTCGATCCGGCAATACACTAGTCCACCATCATGGTGTACGCGAGTCCTGGCATCAAAAATGGCGCCTGGGAATGGATCCAGCACGAATCTACCAGTACACAAAACTCGCGAGAGCTCGAATTCTTACCACGCCACTAAGAACTCAAGTCAGGCTATCGTTCGGACTAGCGCCTGAGTTCGCGTTTCAGGCAAGAATTCCTAAATAAATGATCTAAATGTATTCTTGTGAAGAGTTGGCGATGATTGTGTAGAAGGCAAAGAACAGCACGCAGGCGCGTGCTATCGTGAATGCCCGTCTATCCAAGAGAGACCAAGGATAGGAATAGCGTTTGGAAATAGAACATAGGAGAACTCGATTGTTACAGTCGCTGTCTAGAACTTGGGTTGTCCAGAGACTGAAGGGCATAGATCTTTCAGTTGTTCCTCGATGGCTTTACCCTTTGGGCTCGACCGAGACCAGATATCAGCATTCGTTGGGCGTAGGCCGGCTTTCCCTTTTGATTTCTAACGGAATCGAAAGCGATCAGCTATTGCTCACTGCCGCAGCTGTGTTGCATGATGTGGGTAATGGACCGTTCCCCCACATTTCAGATTCTCTGATGGAGGAAATGCTGGGATTCAAGCATGAGGGAGCTGTTAGGTTCGCCTTCGAAAACAGCCCCGTCAGGGATTCTTTGATTCTCCAAGAATATGGCTTAGACCTTGATGAAATATCGTCTGTGATCAACGGTGGGCACAGTCTCACGCCTTTCGTGAACGGTCACGTTGACCTCGACAACGTGGATAACGTTTATCGATTTATAAGTACAATACCTGAGTCGCCACTGGGCAGACCATCATATAGTCCTTCAGAAATTGTTCGCCACATGTCTCTAGAGACAAAACAGATCAAGATACCTGAAGAACTCAAAGCTAGGTTCTATTCAGATAGGCAAAAGATCTACCGCTATCTATGGGAGAACAGACTGAACATGATTGCTTGGACCATGCTTGGAAGGGCCATCAGAATTCAGAGGCATACACTGACCGCGGAGTTCCTGAGAATGACCAACAGAGAGGCCTATCGTGTCATAGGACTGAAGCTGCCAGGATTGACGAAGGCACTGAAAAACAAGGAGTTCAAAATCGTCCTCGACAAGAAGTACAGACTATTGCGAGGGAAAGGAAGGAAACTCCTTGATAACGTAAACCTTGGAAAGTCGGAGGGAGAGTTCTGCAGTGCGGCAGGCCTCAAAGACTGGCAATTAGGCGTGACCGTGGCTCATCTGCCCATAGGAGAGAAACGTGACCACTGGAGAGTATATCTGGTAGTTCATCAAAGTAACTCCAAAGCGAAAGAAATCCTCGAAGACGTTCTATCCAGTTCAGCAACAATTGCCGCCTAAAGTCGAGGTGTATATCGGTTTGTGACGGTCTCGCCCAGGACTACAGAGGAATACAATCAAGTTTCAGGTAGAATGCAAGCTCGGAAGCCGCCATGGTGCACTGAGATTCGCGCACGAATTTGGTGTTGGGATAAATCATGGCTCAAAGCCCAAAGGTCTCTGTATCTGGGATGAAAATGCACCTAGAACAGGACAAGTCGCTATAGGTAACAATGTGCACCTGAGCGGAGCCAACAAGGCCTTAATTCACATTGACTTCAATCTATACAAGCTACAGCAAAAGCGGACAGTATCATACCTCTAAAAAGGAACGGATTCTATAATGAGTCCTGAAAGATCTGCCGAACGCGCCGCGCATGCCTGTTCCGAAAATGGCCTAAAATGGTCTTAATTCTCCTTTTTTGATTTGGGGATAGTTTTAGGCCGCATATTTGTTTTGCGGGCCGATTCGGCGAAAACCCTGTGCTTCTTACTATCCCTCGACACGGCTAGGACCAGTCCATCAAACAAGCCCATACTAGGCTCAAAGGGACAAAAGAAGAATAAAAACCATTTTTACACGACTTTTTGTCCTCAAACTATATTAAGTAGTTTGACCATTATATCTTCAAAAAGGAAATGTGAAAAATGACTAAAGCCAAAATCAACATTAAAGTATATCCCAAAGTCAAAGCTAAGAACGGAAAAGAAATAACTGAAATCAAAGACGAAATGATAAACGAGTTTCTAAGTCTCTTTAAGAAGAAAAGCAGAAGAACATATGAAAGCTACTTTAGGAGACTCTTAGAGTTTGAACCATCATTAAACGGTCAAACCATGCTTGAACAAAAAGACCTTTGGGAAAGAAGCAAGTGCATACAATTCAAGCGGTACTTAGAAGAGAAAGGCTTTAGTGAAAACATGCAGAAAAGCGCTATAGGCGCTATACGTGGATTCTTCAGTCACAACAGAAAACCGTTGTTCTTCAGCCAAGCGGAAAAGAAACAAGTCAACGTAGCTCAGAACGAAACAGAAGGAATATTCTTCAGTCGTGACGACATGATTCGCATGTGGAACATAAGCACTATTGCCGATCTGTCTAAATGGGTTCTCTGCAACAAGAGCATCGGATTAAGAGCGGGAGACTTCGCTAAGATAACATACGGTCAACTAAGAGGCATAGACTTCACACAGGAAGCACCGATATTCTTTGGTAAGGTCAACACGGGAAAAGAATCAGTCATAGCGAACGTTTTCTTAGATTCAGACGTTTTGCACGCAATTCAAGAACTGCTAGAACTTCACAAGGACGCTAAGGACACGGAGCGAGTTTATCCTTTCCGTGAGGATTATCTTAGCCGTATTCTACGTAACTTAGCGGTTAAAGCTGGAATAAATGTCGGAGAAAAAGAGGTTTCGTTCCATGCTATGAGGCGCTTTCTGTATGATCGCTTAACTAACGTGATGAGTGATGATAAGGCCAAGATGATAATCGGTAAAAGCACGAAGGAATCAAGTTATCTTAGCACTCAAGAACTACGTGAAAACTTTAGGAAGGTCTTAGCGGAAATTAGTGTTAACGGCAATAACGGAGAAACCAAGAAGAAAGTTGAGAAACTCGATAACACCGTTGAAAACCTTGTTAGAATGTTAGCTGAAAAAGATAAGCAACTTCAAGAACAAAGCCTCATTACTATGGGTCTTCAAGAGATTTTCCGTGACCAAATCGCTGATAAAGTAAGGAAAGAGCAAGGACTAACCAAAGACCAAGAAGTTGACACTACAGCCTACATTATGGCTCAAGCTAAGAAAGCGCTGGAAGAACAGAAAAGAAGTAGTTAACTTCCCTTTTTTATTATTTGTTAATGTTGATATGTTCATCATGCCATATTTCTTCGGGACAAACTAAGCCTTCCTGACTGTTCTCCCTAAGTTTCTGTTGCATAGCCAACTCTAGCAACGCATCTAAATCCGACTTACATTCTGTTTCAACTACGGAAAAGTACCGTTGACACATTAAACACTTGTATCGTTGAACGATACGTCCACCAGTAACCTTCGTACCGTTCTTAACCACGTCTTCACTTTGACAATAGGGACATAATGCTAATACTGATACTTGTTCTTCCATAACAACACACTTATTGACATAACACTTGTTCCATAACACAGATGACAACAAACAAACTTAGTTTTATCAGTCCACAATGGAGTCACCAAGTTAACATCTCTAAACCACTCCACTATAAATCGATACTGATAGGTCAATTAAACTTTTAGTCTGTATTTCTGTTACGTATGGGAGTAGAATAGGCATGTGTAGGGTTTCTTATGGTATGTTGAAATGGTTAAAATAGTGTTTGACTCTTGTTATTTGATGGGTTTTTGATGTGGAGTGAATTAACGAAGTGTATATGTTAACTGATAGTGTTAACTATGTATTGTGTAATGTGCTACATACGCCTTTTATAGTACGGTGTAGCCATGTTCTACGTGTGAACATATAATAAGCAGTTAACATTAATGATATAACGCAATGTTTCTACGTCACAATGGTTAACTGATGTTGTTTGTGACTGTTCAGGAAAAAAGACCGTTAAAGACTTATTAGGAACGGTGTACAATGTAAACTAGGTGTAGACTGTAAAATGTTAACATACATGCGTCCTATTGAAGTTTCAATGGTGGAACATGGCCTATCTGTAGATGAGGAAGTAACAATGGACAGTTGCATTCTACTGAAAGTGTTAACCAGTCACACGCATACGCCCCGCTGATCTTTCGCCGTATAAAAATGATATTTGTATGCAAATGTATTCAGAATCAAATCCCATTGAAATATCCGGATAAACCACTATGATATTATCTGCCACGGAACAATGATAATCTTCAGCGAAATACCAGTTTATTCCTTGATATTCTCCCTGAATCAATATGGTAACTTACCCATTCAAATCACAAGGACACTATCAAAATAACAATATACCAAATAGGGTAGGAGAGTAAGAATCACTAACACAATACACACGTACACTACACTTCCATATGGTAAGGGTGTTATGGACTGGTTTGGACTGACGGTTTATGGTAAGTGTCGTCGCTCTCTCTGTGCGTGTGCTTGTTGCGACATAGACACCAGAAGATGATCAGAGAAGAGGTGGGTATGTTTTATAGGGAAGTATCCCTCTTACCCTCTATTAGAGTAATATAATTCTCTATGAGTATGTCTCTGTGTATCTCTGTATCTGTCTGTCTCTCTCTATCTCTCTGTGTGCTGTGTGTGTAGTTATATACCCATTTTTAGATGTTTGTTCTGATTGTTTAGAGGGTAGCTGTGTAGTCTAGAGTAGCACACGCGCGGAGCGGAATAAATCCCTTTTCAATTACACATTCAAATACATTTACAAATACCTTTTCAGGAAAAATCGTCCATTAAACTTTAAATAGAACGATTGAGACTTAGATACACATAACACACACAACACGGAGATGATGAAAAATATGGATACGAAAAAAATGGTTTGGACAGTGTTCAACGTTATTCGCTACAGTTTAAAGGAAAAGCCGGAAGACTTAATGATAACCAAGATTGGAATTGAGCAAATCATTAAAGAATATTTCGGTAGGTTTGACCCTCGAACCCTCAAACAGTATATCGACTGTATGACGCTTTTTAAATGGATTGAACTGGTTGGATTCAACAAGTACAAAGTCAATTTGAACGTGGAATATGAAGACAGAGAGAATAAAGACTTGATTTTTAAAGCACAGAAGTTCTATGGAAAAAAGGACGTTGAAACGGAAAGAAAAGAGGTTTAGTCATGTATGAGGAATTGCTAGAAGACCTCATTTCTATGATACGTGAAGGCTTCCGGACATTCAAAAAAGTGTTTACGCGGAGAATAGTTTGGTTATTAAGGCTTTTAAAAGTGAAGTTTACCTTAGACCATAAGCCTTTCCGTCCTTTCTGCACGTCAAAACTGTATCAAGAAAACGTTTTCGTCTGGAACAAAGAAGAATGCATGATCGTAAGGAAATAAAGAAAAAAGGTGGTGATAAAGAATGAGAATAATCTTAACGGTTGAAGCGCAAACAGTCTGGAAGTGTCCTAAAGGACATGTCAATACCGCTCGGTCTACTGAAAGAGTTTTGGATTTCTTAGCGTCTGGAATCGAGGCGTATTTAGTAGACGGTACTAATTGGGAGGAAATTAAGTTTTGTGAACGATGTCGCATAGAAGGACACGATACGGAACTTTACCATAAAGACATTGAAGTGATTACTGTTGAAATTGACAAACGATTACGAAGAAAACTAGGTAGTAACCTTTCAACACTTATAAGTAAAATCAAGATAGTAGACACGGAAAAAGAGAAGAAACGATTAGAGAAAATACTCGATAACCTAGAGTCTTCTTAACGTCCGGACGGTTTTGTGTGGGTTCGACGACGTTTTTCCGTCCGGACTCAGTCACCAATTTTGGAACCATTTGGAACCAAAATTAACATAATACTTTTAACTGATAGTGTAATACTATATTAGTAATGGAGTATAATTTAAAATGAAACGAAACCAAAAAAACATTTTCGTCCATGAAAAGACGCTTTCGTTCTTGAAAGGAATGAGAGATCAAAAAGGTTTCAGCAGCATTGAAGAACTAGTTTACAGTTGCGCAAAAGCCTTAGAATATCAGACACGCGGTCAAATCATAAGTTTAAGCGAAATTGACGTGTCAAAGATTCAACGTGCGAAAGACGAAGACACTATGTATGACCAACTGAAAGAGGATGCTAAACAATGAGTGAAAGCGAAAACGGTTCAGATTGGGAAATTGGTGAAGACGGAAATCCGGTACGTAAACGTGAAAAGAAGATTAAGATAGAAGTGTCACGTGACGCTGAAATTGACAGTTTGCAAGAGGAATTAGCGAAAACCAAAATAGAACGTGCCGAAGGCGATAAAGAAGCTATTGATAGCGCAAAAACACAAGTGATCTTAGACCTTTTTGAACGTGAAAAAGAACTTCAAAGTCAAATTCATCCAGACTTGAAAGATCAAATTTTGAATGCGAAAACACCGCAAGAAATGGAAAGCGTGATAAGCGGTTACAGACCATCCGGAAAGGCCTCAATTGGCGAAGGTTCAACTTACCAAATAATGCAGGACATTCAAAACGCCAACAAATTTGATAATCCACAGCAATTGTTAGATAGCATCTACACAGTTTTGAATAACGTGTCCGGAAAATACAGTCAACAAGAAAAGCAATTCGCTCTTGAACAACGAAATCGTCTGTGGAAATCTTTGTTAGAAGGCAATCAACTGAAAGAGATGAAAAGGCGAAATCAAACGGTTTACGCCAAAACAATGCTGACTTACTGTCCCAGTTGTCAAAGAAAAGAAAATGGTGGAATTTTGGTTACTATGGACTTGAACAAAACAGACACATGTCCGCGTTGCGGTCAACGAATCATTGATAGAGGAAGATGATAGAATGACTAAAGAAGTTATTGAACAAACGCCTATACACACGGTCACTAAGAAAAGTGAGATTCCAGAACATGACATTGATCTTGCCATGGAAAAAGAACAAATCGCTATTTATCTGGAAATCTTCAGTTGCACAATTACATCTATCGTTAATCGGTTGTCTTTTGAAGGTTTAGAAGGTCAACTTATCGCGTGTTGCGGTTTCAGCGCGTCCGGTTCACCAATTTCAGATGATAGATTGAAAGGCGAAACCGTAGTTTTCCGTGTTAGAGGAATGAAAAGCGGTCAAACGTTAATTTCTAGAAGTTATGTTTGGGGACGGAGATTTGACGATAATAAACTTTTCAGATGGGACGCTGTTGCTAGTTTTGTCGGTTGTTCACCGGACGAATTAAAGAACGCATGTCAAAGACTACTTAATTCTGGCACGACTAAAATGTATGTTCGGTGGCTTCATAATATTGTCGGCATGGAACAGACTTTCGGACTTTTTGAAGATGAACTTATCGTTAGTGGTGAACCGTGGAACCATAAGGAAGTTGACTATAATTTTGCGTGGAACAGAATCTTACTGCCTAAGTTGAAATGTGCATGGCGAATTTTGACTCCTGAAATCAAAACAAAACTTCTAGAGAAACGGAACAAAGACAGCGTTAAAGATTTCACAGACTTAGACGTGGCTTAACAATGTCTGAAAAAAGAAAGGTACGACTGAAACACACGTTGCCACTTGAAACAGATGACGAAAAGTTTCAGTTGGAACTAGATGACATTAACAATTCGCTTGCGGAATTGGAAAGGACAAAGTTTTCTGAAACAGAGAAAGACGAAATTAGAGAGAAACTTGAAAGTCGAAGGGAAACCTTAGAAAACAAGTATCTAGGCGAAATGACGTTAGCGGAATTTATCAGTCAACTGATAGAGGAACAGTGGACATGCGAATTACTTATTGAAGAAACAAGACACTCGATATATGAAAAGTTAAGGTCACTTACTGAATGTGTAGATTATCTGTTAGCGAAGGAAAAGGAAAGGGAAAATGTCAAAGTCACATCTTGAACGCTTCATTAAAGTCTATGAAGACGTTCAATGCAAGAAACCACTTGAAAAAGTATCTTTTGGACTGTCACGGAAAATGGACGTTTACCTCTTGAACACTTTTCCACACCGTTTTGAAGTTGAAGAATTGGAGTTTTTCGATGAGGACGTAACATGTGAATCAATGAACAATGAAGACCTTTTGCCTAACGTGCCAACTAAAATAACGCTTGTTTTCAGTCCGAAAGAAGACCGGAAAACAATGTTGAACACGACTTTTCTAATTCACGGACGGTATATCATTGAACCATAAACAACATCAATGTAATATTTGCGGTCACTGGTTGAAGAAAACTGAGGAAATGATGAAACGTATGTATCCATACGGTGTGGGAATGTGGAAAAATGGAGATCAAGGTCATGTGTGTGAATCGGCGCATAAGACACGGTATGAATGGGTGGAAAATTAAATGGTCAGCGGATTAACCCGACTGAAACCAGCCCTCCGTAGCATACCGTATTAGTGTAGAACAGAAAAACTAATCTGTTAAATCAACTTTGGAGATGTAATGTTATGGGTAAAGAATCAGATGAAGAAACAGGTCTGTGGTGGGTCATTTGGGGCATTGGCATTGCCTTCGCTATACAAGTTACCTATGACGGACTTGGGGAACTTTTCGGCTCAAGGCTGAAAATCGTCTTTGGTTGTGCGATAGCCGCCTCTATCCTATTCTTACTAGGGTACTATGCATTAGTCCTAAAACCAAAAAGGTCAAGATAGAAATCTTAAATCTGCATAGCAACAGAAGACAAACTAGGGGGTTCGAAAATGAGTGAAGATGGGAAAATCCATTGCGATTGGTGTGGTAAACAAATAGATGTTCCCTTTGATTGTAAATCCTGTCATAATAGCTTTTGTGCTGACCATATTCTACCACAACAACATAATTGTATTGGTCGTAGACCAAGATCAATTAATCGATCGACAGTCTACGATGCACCTAGAAATCGTGACCCAGTAATTACTTCTGAACCTAAGCATAAACATTGGTGGCATAGAAGAAACAAATAGGCGCCAAACATCAAAAGACTGGACAGAAGAACGAATCGCTTGATCACTACTATGACTTTTATAGTAAAACCTTCTAGAGAACCATTGGTGTACTGAGTTGCCAAGACACATGAAATACCAAGCGTGGATTCTAGGAATTTGTTTGGTCATAGTTGGACTATTACTTTATTCCACTGGCTCTCATTTGATGGAATGGTTTGGATGGAAACAAGAATACGGCTACATATCAGTAATAGGTTTGTTGGTGACTTTCATTGGTGTCGTAGTGATTGGTTTAAAAATAATCCAAACAGTGTTTCGGTTCTTTGGATGGGTCTTGCGACATTGAGCTTAACCAAGGCCTTCTCCATTCCATGAGAAATAGACCCAAAGTATTTAAATCAAGAAACGAATAGTATAACCATAGGTGTATTAGTGTGTCAGATTTTGTTTTTGGGAAAAGCAGGTCTAAGAAGGAACGAAAGAGGGAACAACTAGCTAGAAATGCAGAAGTGGGAAGGTTTCATCAAAATTCCGATAGACTAGAATATGATATGAGGGGTTATCACACTATTCCTAGACGGACTGGCTTGGACTTTGAAGCAACTAGATATGATTATTATACTGGAAGAACAGAACATCTCTATGTAGAATCTAAGAGTAGTGCTACTGCCCCACTAACAGAGGCTCAAGAGAGAATGAGAGAGAAAAAAGGTTCCCATTATAGAGTGAGGAGACCACCTTCGATATGATTTGAGTGTGAAAAAATGGGCAGGTATCATCCAGATGATTATCCGCCACCAGTGACGACAGTTCGTCTTAGATGTCAATGTGGATATGAATATGAAGGCGATGATGTGTACGCTCCGAAAGTTTGCCCACAATGTGGAAGAAAGTTAAGGTAATGGAGGTGATGGAATGTCAGATGAACGTAAGAAGAGGAGAGACCCATACACTCACAGAAAAGGTATGCTAATCCCTTGCGACCATGATAGTGTGGCGGATAGGTTACGAAAGAAAAAGAGATTGAATTTGTGAGAAAGTCTGTCCTCAATGCGGAAGCGGAAGCCCTTACGACTCTGGTAGTGTCATAGATAAATTATGAAAGAAAAAAAATAGAGGAGAAATATCCATAGAAAGAATCAACATACGATACGATACAGAACTGGCGACATTATTGATGAGATAGTCAAGAGTACGAGGGAAATCGCAAGGACGACTTACTCAGACTTCGAGTCTCCAAGGAAGAGAAAGCGGAATTATTACTGATACTAGTCCCTAATCTCTCTCATCGGAAGTTTTCTTTATCATTGAAGGTACGGTTCAGCTTGATGAGAAGATTTGGGAACCGATACTAAAACAATTTTTGGAACAGCAACGAAAGAAAGCCATCCGAACCCCGTACAGAAAGCCTTAGAAGAAAGTTGTGGCGTGGCCTATGTAGAGGATGGTTGACGTGGAGAGTTCAACTGTGAAAGAAGAGAGAAAAGAACAGTCCGCGATCAAGAAAAAGTATTACTGTGAAGAATGTGGTCAAGAGATCAGTAAAGAGGACTTTGTTCTTTATGAAGGAAAATGTTTTGAATGCCGGACTATCGAGGAAGACGAAGATTTGTTTCTAGGTTCATAGACTATGATTAAACTGATTCACATTGTAAGGACTATTTGTTGTTTAAAACCATTTTTGACCAATTTAGGAACACACATGCGCGCTAGTTTGGCCGCATGAGAGGGGGGATTGCCGGTAGATCTCACACATTCTTTGTCATCAATTGTCAACGTATTCAGTTGTTCTTACTATGAGTTGTTCTTGCTATGATTTGCGCGCCATTTGAAGCGCTTTGTCCCGAACAGCCTGAAACTTAGCCTTAACTGGTAAAATGGCGCCGGGGAAGGGATTCGAACCCCTGCGAGCCAAAGGCCCACTGGCTCGCTTGCCCTCTTTTGTTCTGAAACTTCGGTTTTCAGAGAACGATCTCGAGGCCAGCGCGATAACCACTCCGCCACCCCGGCACTGTTTAAGAGTTTCTGAACAGTAGCTTTTAGCTTTATCCAAACCACAAAATGAAAAACCGGACTAAGTCGTCTCACTCTTCAAGAGGATGGTTGTATGTTCGACGTTCATGAACGCCCCCAGATCATCGACGACTTGCTTTGCTCGTACCACATCGACAAGATCCTGCTTCTCAGCTTTATGCAACAAGAAATGGTTTGCTAGATAGAATCTGGTAATCCTCTCGAGAGGCACCACTTCAACGTCTCTCTGACTCAAACGAACGCCACCAAGGTTCACTTCTCGCAGATGAGGGAAGGAAACAACCATCGCTTTTTCCGCTTTGTTTTCAAGGCGTCCCAATCGTTCAGAATCTTTGCGGCTTCGTTTGCAATTCTTATGGCGTTATCTTCGCCTGCTCCAGTCTTGAATTCGTTTGTACAACGGTTTGCCTGGACGGCGCATACGGCCCCTGCCCTCAGTCCGTAAAGGCTTGCCAAAGTGTACAGCGTAGCAGTTTCCATCTCAAAGTTCAGCACTCCAGCCTTCTGCAAGTCTGGAAGCAAGTTTTGCATCGAAGGCGCACAGCGCTTCCGCGTTGGTCGGTTCTGTCCCGCATAGAAGTCTGAAGTTGTTGCCGTTATACCAACATGATAATCTCTTATGCCCAAACTTTCTGCAGCTTCAATCAGAGCCAACAAGACCTCATAATCGGCCACAGCGGGATACTCAGGCACGGCGTAGCAGTTGCTCGTCCCGTCAAGCCTAACGGCAGCAGAAGAAATGATCACATCGCCGCATTTGATCTGTTCTTGTATGGCACCCGTGCTGCCAACTCGAATAAAGGTTTTTACACCAACGTTGGAAGCCTCGTTGACGGCAATCGCCATACACGCAGGTCCGATCCCGCTGGAAAGGGCAGATATTGGGACACCCTTGTACTTGCCTTTGAAGCTGCGAAACTCACGGTGGCAAGAGACTTCTTTCGCTGAATCCCAGAGAGCGGCGACCCTCGGGACGCGGTCCGGGTCGCCTGGCACGAGCAGGTATTCAGTTAAGTCGCCTTTTCCACAAACAATGTGATACTGTTTATCACCGGAAACTGCACGATGCACGTTTATCCACCACAATCAAGATTAAGTATGCAACATTTAATTATAGTGGAATCCGGAGAATTCGGCTCTTGTCCAGCGAACGAAGAAGAACGAAGTATGACATCTACGCTGACATAATAGAAATAGTTGCCAGAAAAGGACTCTGCTCGCTGACAAGAGTATCCTATGGAGCCAACATGCCGGTAGACCGAACGAAGAAGGAACTGAATTTTCTAGTCGTACACGGCTTCATCAACGAGATAACCTTGGAAGACTCGAAGAAATATCGAGTTACAAAATGGGGCTTAGAATACTTGGAAACATTCAAACGCATGCGCAAGTTCTTCGCTGCTCTAGAAGAATAGAACAAGCCAAATACGGCACGCAAAGTGTTCTTTTCCTTCAATAAGGTGAAATTCGGTTCGGCTGTGCCTAACAGCCGCGTTGCAGCTGCTGAGCTTCCCGGTTCGTCCGTTCAACCACCGATTGAAACGCACCGAAAAAACGTAGGGGGGGTATCAATTATAACAAGTCGAAACCCGTTATAATTGACATACCTCGATGGCCCACGCGCAATGCAGTAAGCGCGCTTGGAGAATGCCCAGGAGGATTAAAATGTCAAATTCAACGGCCGAACGCGGTTATATTTAACATACCTCGACAAACCAAGTGCAGTAAAGCAAGGACGCTCAGAAGAAAGAGCCCGGTGCCCATCAATCTTGTGACTTCTCGAACCCCACGCACTCTGCATAGGAGACCCAGTCACAGTTTGTGACTACAACACGTGTTTTCATTATGTGCGTCGCCTTTTAAGGGTTCCAAAGCCTCAGTATGTTTCAAGAAAAGGATGAGATGGTAAAAATGGCACGTCAAATTAAAGGCAGATTAAGTTCGAAACAGAAAGAACAGCAGAATGTCGCATCTAGAACCAACCTGTTTGGCAGCATCAAAAACATCTTTAAAACAAACACTCCAAAATCAGCAGAGTTCCCAGAATATACTCCGCAAAAGAAGAGCCAGAATCCTGAAGCAACAGTTAGAAGATCAGAAACACTGCTACTCAGAACAGCACAGATGCTACAATAGAAAGGCGCTAGTAACGACATGTGAGTCCCCCTTTTAAAGTTGAAACAATCCAAACAAACATGGAGTGACCGAAAATGACCGACAAAACATGCGTCCCACCAAGAAGCACGTTAACGCTAGACACCATCAAGGGAGACCTAGAAATAGGCCAACACGCACTCGTGAAAGGAACCACAGCGCAAGCCAAAGTAAAGGTTTACGGAACGGTCTACTGCAAAGGGCACGACACTTTCGAATGCAACCTATCAGCTGAAAACCTCGAAGCAGAAAACTCAGTAACAGTTCACGGAGACCTAGAAATAGAAGACTCTGTTGAAGTTGAAGACGGCAGCCTAGAAGTCTATGGCAGCATGACCGCAAAGGACATTGATGTAGACGACTCTGTGTACGTTAGCAAAGACTTGACGGCCGACGAAATTGAGGTGGGAGGAAGCCTCAAAGTCGAAGGAAACGTGAAAATAGAAGACATAGAAATCGGCGGAACCTTCGAATCAAAGGGCGAAGTCACCGCAGAAAACATCGAAGTCGGCGGAACCATCACAATCAAATCCAAAGCAGACATCAAAAACCTAGAGGTCGGAGGCACCGCAGAAGTCACAGGCGGAAACATTCGAGAGATTGACGTAGGCGGAACCTTCGAATCAGACGGTCCGCTAGAATTTGGGTCCATAGACGTGGGGGGGACCGTCAGGCTTTCAGGCAAAAGCAAAGGCGAGAAAGTAGAGGTTGGAGGTTCCTTCGCGGTTAAAGGCGATCTGGAATTCGAGGAAATTGAAGTAGGAGGCACCGTGGAGATAACCGGCCTAGCTCAAGGCCACGACATGGAAGTAGGAGGGAAAGTTGACATAGACGGGTCTCTGAGACTCACAGGAACACTGGAAGTCGGCGGAAGAGTGGACGTGAGCGGAGAGATAGCGACAAAGAACATCGAAGTCGGCGGAATGTTGCGCGCAAGAAAAGCTGCAGCAGAAGAGGGTGTCGAGGTCGGCGGCTCAATAACGACTGGTGAAGGCATCACTGCACGCTCTTTGGAAATAGGCAGAAGAGGCGAAGTCCATGGCTTAATAAAGGCAGAGGAAGTCATCATCAACAGAGAAGCACACGTTGAAGACGTGTATGGCAAGGATATAGTGTTGAGATCGGGAGCCGAGGCAAACAACATCTACGGCCAGAACGTAACAATCGAATCTCACTGCAGTGTGCGCGGCGAAGTGCAGTACACGGGCGAATTAAAACTGGGCGAAAGAGTTGCACTCAGTAAGCAACCTCAGAAAGTAGCCAACCTTCCGGTCTGAGAAAAAACTCTTCACGGTTTCTTAGGAACCGCCAAATCGGCAATGTCGACGCTGTGCTCATAAATCTGCCTCAAGAAGGAAGCTACCGCCAGAATCTGAGGTACGACATCAAGCGACTGGGCTCTTGCAACCTTCTCAATATTGCCTGACTCCTTGTCAATTCTATCCCGCATTGCTCGAACCTTTTCTGCCAAGTCTACGCCACCAGTCAAAAAGGCCGTTAAAGCGTTCTCATGCGCCTCAAAGCACGTCACGTGAAAGGTTATGAACAACTTCCCGAGTTCTTTATCAAGCTTCGTGCCCTCCAATTCAACCGTCTTCTGTGACACCCGCACGCACTCGTCACCGATGGCTTCCACAAGGCTGGCGGCCAAACGGTAGTCAAGGCAATCAATCGGGCTGACACCCAGCTTTTCACTCAGGCTCGGATTCTGGATTATCGTTCGCAGGATCCGCACAAGAAGGAAGTAAAGACGATTGCCTTCGTCATCACGAGCCATTACACTCTTTGCCAACTGGACATCGCCGTCCACGAAAGCATTGGCGACATCACGGTGCATGCCGGCGGCGATCGAGTATCCCCTCCGCAAAATCTTTTCGGGCGGAAACCCCGAGGGTTCCAACAAGCATTGCAAAACGATGCCAGAATAATCTTCCTCAACGATTTCCAAGCCGATCAAATGTCTAACAGTATTCTTGATTGCATCGCGCACCTCAAAGCCAATGTGCTCCTTTCCCACAACACGCACAATGTCAAAACCAAGCAGATATTTTCCAATGATTTCACGTCCCAAATACGGTCCAGGCTTCAAGAGGGCAGTTCGCGGGGAAGGCTCAGCGCCATACTTGGCATCAACAACAAGCTTGCCGTCACCAGTCTCGCTAAGAGACAGAATGGCCCCTTTCTCCAAACCATTCTGCTCAGCCCACGACTTAGGCAAACAAACGAAAAACGTGCCACCTGGAGTACGCTGCACCTTGCGTAGCTCACTCATATCACGCAATCCTCCAACCGACGCGATGTCCACATCATCATGAATTAAGGCATTTAGATAAAAGCCGTGCATATAAACTTGGATGCGGAAGTTCGAATTGAACAGCAGAATAATGAATAGTAGAGTCTTCCTCATTTGAAAAACCCGGAGACCCAAGGCTTTCAGCAATGGGGCTGCTCACGATCCGAGTTATGAAACTAAACACGTTAATAGCAGAGAAAAGATACAAAACAATGGAAGTGCATCCCCCCGGCCTCAACGCGGAAAGCCTCGAACATATCAACTATAGAGGATAGCAGCGCGCGCGGGGGGCTCTAACAATCCTCAAAAAATGGGCTTAAGAAGAGACCCTGAGTAGCAGGAATTGACCCCTCACAAAATCGACGGGATAACCTCAGCTTTGATGGCACGGCGCTATCTTCAAGGACAAACAGAGACTATCGGAAACGAAGAAGAGGAATACATAATAGCCGCAAAAATCAAGAGTGGAGAACACTCAAAGTATGAGTGAAACAGAGAAACTGCAAAAAGCCGTAGAGCTAACAATTGCAGCAGGATACCAGCTCAACAAAGAAGCCTTCGAATTCCTAAGCACAGTAGCAACCATAGAAGACCCAGCCAGAATCGTAAGTAAAGCGCTCCAGCAGATAGAAGAACTTCAAGAGAAACCCTTCTTCATCGAGAGACGCCTCCTAGAAGAGATGTTGAAAGGCACTGAACCAGCAAAAGAAATAGTCGCCCAACCAATAAAAGAGCCTTCTCAAGCCGCATCAGAACATCAGACACTAAGGCTGACGGAGGCGCAAACTCCTTTTCATCCTTTTGCAAAAGAAGTCCAGCAGGACATCAGCATAATCGAAGACCCTGGCGTCAAGCTAAGCTCAGGGGGAACAATAGACGACTACCTTGGCTACTTCCAAGACAGATTCAAGCAGATAGAAAGACTGTTAAGACAAAGGATAGACGTCAGAAGCGCGGCATCAGTTCTAGACGCTATGAGGGCTCAAGCAAATACCAAACTCAAAATAATCGGCATGGTAACTGAAAAGAGAGAGTCGAAACAGAAAACCATACTCACCGTTGAAGATCTAAACGGAACTGCAACAGTACTCGTGCCCCAGAACGCTCAACAAGAGCTTCAAAGAAAGGCGCGCGTCCTCCTTCTCGACCAAGTAATTTGCCTGAGTGTGGTAAAAACAAGAAGTAACTTACTAATCGCAGAGGACATCATCTTCCCAGATATAGCGCAAAAACCTCAACACAAAGCCCCGGTACCAGTCTACGCAGCATTAACCTCAGACATGCACGTAGGAAGCACGAAATTCACGAGAGAAGCCTTCAGCCGTTTCATTCTATGGTTGAATGGCAAATACGGCAACGAACGAATGAAGGACATCGCGAGCCATGTTAAGTATGTCCTTGTAGCAGGCGACATCGTTGACGGAGTAGGAGTCTATCCAAACCAAATAAAAGAATTAGCCGTCAAAGACGTACACAGACAGTACAGACTTGCATCGAAGTACCTCGAACAGATACCAGACTACGTAGAAGTAATCATTATACCGGGAAATCATGATGCTCCAAGAAAAGCCCTGCCTCAACCACCGATTGCAAACGCCTTTCTAGAAACGTTGGAAGAATCTAGGAAGATCCATTCTCTAGGGGATCCGTGCACCCTTAGTTTACACGGCGTAGAAGTGCTGATGTACCATGGCCGCAGCTTAGATGACATCATCTCAACGGTTCCTGAGATGACCCACAGCCACCCTGAAAAAGCAATGAGACTTATGCTGCAGGGTCGCCATTTGGCGCCGATGTACGGGGGGAAAACTCCCCTCTCTCCTGAAAACAGAGACCCACTTGTTATAGATCGGGCCCCAGACATTTTCCACGTGGGCCACGTGCACGCGTTGGAATACGGAAACTACCGCGGCGTTCTAGCAGTGAACTCGGGTTGCTGGCAAGAACAGACTGACTACATGCGCAGAAACGGCTTCACCCCAACGCCCGCCAAAGTTCCGGTCGTGAACCTGCAAACGTTGGAAGTCACCGTCGTCCCATTTGCTTAGGGCATTGTGTGGACATAATTGCTCCTTCGTCAGCTTCCACTTTTCACATTCTTCGAAAGGTTTTTTGGGTCATAATCGACCAGACGACCCAGTCGATTATCCCCAGCGAACACGTCTCTGATGATTGCCCGCCCAATCTCCAACCTTATCTTCTTGGTTCGACCATATCTTCCCATGCTTATGACCTTCGCGTTTACAAGTCCCATAGAGTCAAGCTCATTGACCAGGGTGCACAAACGACGTTGCGTTAAAGGGGTCACTCCCAACTCTGCGCTGAGTTCATTGTAGACTTCAGAGATTTCGCCTGTGATGGCTCCTCGAGAACTCACCCTGTTCAAATGATAGATGCTGAGAACCACAAGTTTTGAGTGCAAAGTAAGATTCTGAAGAGCCTCTACAACGCGATTATGCTCAATATGTTTCTCGGCCTCTCGCACGTGATCCTCAACAATGACAGTTGCTCCGTTCCTCTCCGCAACTTCGCCAGCAACGCGCAGAAGGTCCAAGGCCCGCCGAGCATCACCGTGTTCTGCCGCAGCCAAGGCCGCACAAAGACCCACTGCAGCATCTGACAAGGCATAGTCGCGGAAAGCTGACTTTGAGCGTTCGCAGAGAATGTTCTTCAACTCACCTGCATCATAAGGCCTGAATACTATCTCCTCTTCGCTCAAGGAGCTGAGCACACGTGGATCAAGAAACTCTTTCAATCGAAAATCGTTAGATATGCCAATGAGAGTCACCTTGCTCTTGCTCAAGTTCTCATTTATCCTTGTTAACTCGTACAGCAAACCATCTCCACGCGCTTTTATCAACGCATCAGCCTCATCCAAAACTATCATGAAAATAATCTTTGATGCATCCAGCCCGGTTCTAAACCGATCAAAAACCTCTCCTACCGACAATCCCGTGAACGGGATGGACACGCCCACACTTTGGCACAAGCTTGCAAAGACGCGATATTCAGAGCCTGCCATACGGCAGTTAACATAGCAAAATCTCACCGGCGCACTGAACTCCTTTGCCTTAAACTCAAGATGGGTTAGCACGTGTTTTGCTACGGCCGTTTTGCCCGTTCCGGTTTTACCATAGATCAAAACATTGGAGCTTCGGGCACCTCCCAGAACTGGGGCTACAGTTTGGCCGAGTTTCTTGATCTGTTCCTCGCGATGAGGTAAACGGTCAGGTAAATAGTCGTGGCGTAACACTTCTCGATCTCTGAATATTCTGGCGTTGCTTACGAACTGTTTGAATACATCATCAAGTATGTCATTGTCACTCATCGCATCCCTCGCTGGCGTTCAAAGGTAACACCTCTCTTTCGTGTGGAGGAGATAAGCTCTCCCGTATAGAAAAGTAAATGTCAGGCACCACAATCCTAAAAGGAGATTAAATCCTGTGCAACGAACCTCTTTGTTCATAGCCACACCCCTTGGTTTCTGGTGGAATCCCATTTTTGTTGTCACAAAGAAGCTTGGTTTCTTTGTTTAGGCTACATATACTCCATATGGTACACATTGTAGATTAATTATATTAATTGTCATTGAAGATTTTAGATCAACAAAGTAAAAAAATCCGTGCCCCCAGCACGCTGTACCTTTAGCCGCTGTTCCAATGGAAACGAAGGGGTGCCCCTAATCGCAAGGCACTTTACTCTTATTGTAGACATACTTTGAACTGAAATCTATTCCCAGAAATCTTGAGTCAAGCTTGTAACAGACATCTAATTGAACACAACGGGTCATGCCCAGCTGCCTTAGGTGTCTGATTCATGATTGTTCCGTTCACTTTTTGTGAAGACCTTGTGAAGTTCACTTGATACTGTCTCTTTGTCACGGCCGTTTAGTCCTGCATTTACCTTTTTATGCCCTTTTGCAGTGAAGCTGCCACCCCTAGCCTTCTAGTGGAAAGTCCGGTCCACTGATGCCTCTTCCTCTTTTTCGTTTTCACAAGGTGTGTGAGGCCTGTGACAGCTACGGCAGTAGAATTCAAGCCTCTTTTTCGTTTTCCTGTCAGAATTGCAGCGCTGCAGGGTGTCCTCTTCACCGTAACACCTATAACTTGTGAATTGCAAAAGTGTGAACACTACCTTGGAGCGCCTGCCGCTGATGCCAGCTAGGAGGATGCGTGTCGAGCTATTCGATACTGATGGAAATCGATATTCAATAAGCTTCGAGGGGCAAGTCACTAGGGATAAGGCTGTGCGCCTCCTAGACTTGGTAGAGTTACTAGGCGGAATGTCTAGTGCTGAAAATAGCCCCGCGGTTAGCAACGGGCTCCAGCTCGGGAATGAGCTTTCTAAGTATGACAAAGTGAAGTTCGTTGTGCAAAAGCACTTCCCCGTTATCTGGTTTTCATCACGTGAGGTTCAATCAGTCTATGAACAGGAACTTAAGGAGCCGATAGGCCTTAGCACTGTGGCAACCTACCTCTCAAGGATGGCAACTAAGGGACTCGTCTTGAAAGCTGGGAGTTCTAGTAACCTAAAATACAAGGCATCGCTGAACACCTCACAAGCCACAATAAAGCAAAAAGTATAGTGAGAAATCACTGCAAAATCGTCGTGCGACGCGAAAATGGGGAAAGCCGTGGTGTCTGGCGCGGTGCCCGATAACCGAGGTCTACGCCAAGACCGTGGGCTGTTCGGCTCTACAAGTTCCTTGCCGTGTAGAATTCCTCAAAAAAGGCCCTGCACGCGGACTGCTATCCGTTCATAATAGGCTAGGTCGCTTGGTTTTCCGTCTTCTTCAGGAGTTTCTCCATTTCTTTCTTGACGCTGTACTTGAACGGGATCTTGCTGGTTTCCCTTTCCAGATACCCTTCCTCGTAGAGTTTCTTCATCAACCTTGCCGTGTGTTCTCGGCTGAGCTTCACTCTCTCTTTGATTTCTGGGGCTGTCTTCGGGCCTTCCGCCGTAAGCATCTCCAACACAGATATCTCGGTTTCAGTCAACTGAGCCATGGCCTTGTCCCGCTTTATGGGTATAGCTGCTTCCAGACTCGCCTCCGGAGCAGTCAGGAGTCGCTTTGCCTGTTCTTCTAAACTCGTGATCCTCGTCACGACCAACTCATGTGATGCAACAGCATCACGCACCTTCTTTTCAACGTCGTCTAGCCTTCCAGCGACTTCATCCTTGTCTTCGGAACACGCGACAACTTTCGGTTCCAAAGTGTTGATCTTTCTAGCAGTTTCTTCTGCCTTGTTGAGAGCACCTTCGCTCCGTGAGGCTAAGCCCTGGATCTTGTACGCAATGATACCCAGCTTCTGCGCTTCCTGCTTGAGTTCCCTATTGAAACTCAGGACAATATCCTCAACTGCCCCTTTCGCCTTTTCGTATTCCCTTTGGGCTCTGCGGAGTTGTCTGTAGTACACGATGGCTGCTCCCACTGTTGTTGCAAGCAGTACTTCTATCAGAATGAGCAGAGTATCAGGCATGGTTTGGTTCCTGTGATCTGTACGTGATTAGGCGTGATTCAATCATGTTACATCACACATCACACTTTTACCATAGATGATTTAAAGATTATGGTACTGTCCATAGAGAGGTTACATGACGTCACACATCACAGTCGTGGGCAAAATGCAGGATCTCAACACTCTTGTTTCGGTCGCCAGGAGAAGCACATTTCGAGGCTGTTTTGTTGTTTAGAGCGCTTTGCAATGCTTTAGAAATGACTGCATAATCTGTTCTGTAACGCCCAGCTGTGAGCGCGTGATTTGTGACGTCACGTTGTGCTTTTTGACGGATTGGACAGCTGCTTCAGGGTCGTTTCGAGCTCTTCTCGT
>Ga0315268_10001674_pt1 | contig 25574 bp, 21 predicted proteins | sample C1_top_MG_FD_204535 | JGI IMG/M metagenome (GOLD analysis project Ga0315268, IMG submission 204535) | Sediment microbial communities from Yellowstone Lake, YNP, Wyoming, USA - C1_top | ecosystem: Environmental > Aquatic > Freshwater > Lake > Sediment | place: USA: Wyoming | collected 2017-08-01
GAGATTGAAAACCTGCCTCTTAAAGATAATTTGGTTGATGTAATTATCAGTAATTGTGTCATCAATCTTTCTCCAGATAAATTACGAACATATCAAGAAGCGTACAGAGTTTTAAGACCGGGTGGAAGAATTTTGATTTCCGATTTAGTTACAGAAGGTGAATTACCAGAAAATGTCAGAAAAAACTTTGAGGCTTGGGCCGGATGTATTGCTGGATCATTAGAGAAAAAAGAATATTTAGACACGATAAAAAGAGCAGGATTTAGTGACATCAATATTGCCTCTCAGAACACATTTTATGAACCAGGATTAGATGACAGACTGGCTGGGAAAATTACAAGTGTAAAAGTAAGAGCACATAAATCGTGAAAAGCGAAATTAACCAGATTCTCCCTGAAATCTTCTGGATGGTACAAATCTGGGTTCAAACCCCTATACCGCACCATAGTATTTCGGTGAGCAATCGCATCAAAATGAACCCAAGCTAGGTAAACTTAAATTCAACTTTGAAAAACAATGTTTGATGAAGAGAATAGGAATAGGTCTCGCGGGTCTGGGCTTCATGGCTAGGGTCCATTCCAGAGCTTTAAATGGGATACCGGAAGCCAAGATAGTCGCCGCATGGTCAAAATTTTCTGATGAATACAATAAGTTCAATGAGTTCAGCAAGAGATTAGGATTCGAGATCGAAACGTATTACACGGACATTAAAAAAATGCTTGAAGATCCAAGTGTCGATGCGGTCATTTGCGCCATCCCATCTAGATTCATCGAACCCATAGCTAACGAAATCATCCAAGCCGGAAAACCTGCCCTCATCGAATGCCCCCCATCCGACACACCGGAAGGGATAGACCGCATCGAGAAGTTAGCAAAAGAGCGAGGTGTCAAATTGATGCCGGGGCACTGTTATCGATTCGCTCCCTGTTTTAAAAAATCGAAAGAACTCGTCGATGAAGGCGAAATAGGAAGTCCTACATTCGTTCACTTCAGAGAATTCGTGCCCGCAGATAGCCTCGCACGGCAGTGGCCGACCGGATCGTGGATCTGGAATAGGGAGAGGGGCGGGCCAATACCGACCATGACGGTGTTTTGCATGGACCTAGCGCGCTGGCTTTTGAATTCGGAACCTACGTCGTTGTACGCAACAATCAAATGGCAGGACCTGCCGCAATTTGGTATCTTGGGTTACACGGTGGTGAACGTGATCAAATTCGAGAACGAGGTTACATGGGTCAATGAATTCAGCGGCAGCGTCACATCATCAATGGGTCCTCCAGTGAAGATGGAAGTCGTCGGCGAAAAGGGGAACGCCTTGGTAGTAGATGGTCCCGAGAGAGTAATCCTCACCGCGGGGAAAGAAGAACATCGAGAATGGTCTTTTGATATAACTCGACCCGAGAGATGGGGGCATAAACCACAGGACGAATATTTCATCAAATCAGTGGTGCTCGGGCACGAGGAACCAATCGTGAAACTGCAGGATGCAAAAAAAGCGCTAAAAATGTCGTTGGCCATTTTGGAATCATCGAAAACTAATGGGGTAGTCCACTTCGGTCATGTTTAAGTGAAACTAAAATTCGAACAACTTTATATCAGCCAGAACTGTGGCCCTTCAAACTCTATATGGGCGGAGTCTGGCCGAACTTGTGGACGATTGGAAAACCGCGATACACTCCTCTCGGGAAGAGGAGTTTCCAGAATAAGAACGAATCTCTAAATACAACCCTCACCAATTTTCTAGTGTGGCCAAGGTGGTGCAGTGGTTAGCATTCGGGACTGTGGATCCCGCGACCCGGGTTCGAATCCCGGCCTTGGCCCCTATCTAACGTCTGCGCCACAGGATGATGCCGGCGATCGCGATTGGAACGATGATGGCGATGAGCACCGCTATAATCAACCATGTGCTCGAGGACGGCGGCGCATATTTGTAGGAAACGTCGGCGAGTGGCTGGCCAGTAACGATGTCCCTGATCGCACTGATGCCGTTGTCACCTGCCCAGGTGTAACTAGATCCGCTCTGAGTGAAGCCCGGCAGCAAGTTTTCTATGCTTGCGCCCTCGGGCAAAATCAGCGCCACAGTGACGTCTGCTCCCTCGAATAGATTTTCTATGTCCACAGGTAGGTTTAGCTCGAGACCCGGCTCGACGTTTTCCCCTATCACGTCCGATGGGAGCGAGATGAATGCATCCATCCTCATTGTGTCGGGGGTGACGACAACATCTATCCATCCATTGACATTTTCACTGTTGCCATCCAATCTCAGCCTGATCATAGTTGAAGAAACATTGATACTTCCACTGAGGTTAATTGGCAGCTTATCGCGCAGTTGTTGGTTCTCAAATATCGCGCTGCCGAACGTCATATTCAAGCCGGCGCTGAGCGTTGGACTTTGCCAATTGAAATTTGTGATAGAAATATTTTCTAACTGGAGGTCAGCCAGTTCTGGGGATCTATCGCCCAAATTCTCTATGTAAGATCCTACAATTTGTTGCAGATAGGAATTGAGTATGCCAGGTGCCGTCGAGTATGCGAGAGCTAGCTGGGTTATTTGCACGTCTATATCTGGATCTACGGGCTGGGTGAGCGTAACGCTACCACTGCTTGTCACCCGCAGCGACCTGGGGCTAGGGGATGAAATATTGACTTGGACGTTTGCGCTGCTCAAAAGCGCAAGATTTACATTGAAACTTGTTGTTGGCATCTCCGCGTGAACCGTGATCTCACGTCGCGCATCCGGCGTGAGTTCGATTGTGATATTTACGGTGGCATTCTCCAGAGGCCCTGCTTTTGCGAAATTTCCCGAGACACTTGTAGATACAACTAATACAAAGAGCACAAAGATAGCCGAACAGATGAAGATTTTTTTCATTTTATCTCCAGCCTTTATTTGTTGTAGCATCTTAAATAGTTAGAAAGTTTTAAGTAGTACAACTCCCAAAGAATAAGTAGTCCACACTGCAGTGAAAGGACGGCGTCGATCTGAGTATGGGATAGTGTATCTCGCAATGAAAGATCGTGCTCTTTAGTGTGGATTCAATAATGTGGACCAGAACAAGCCGGGTAACCGGAGAGCTCGGGTCCGAGATAGGTTCGGTACTCCAAAGTGAAGCTTTGTGGCATATGTGAACTCCGGTCGATTCTGCCGGAGGCCACTGCTATTGGGGTTCGGCTAAGCCATGCAAGCGGAGGGCGCGGTCGCAAGATCGTGGCCCCGCACACGGCTCAGTAACACGTAGTCAATCTACCCTCGAGTCTGGGACAACCTCGGGAAACTGAGGACAATCCCGGATAGGCGATGGACGCTGGAATGCCTCATCGCCGAAAGCTCCGGCGCTCGAGGATGAGACTGCGGCCTATCAGGCTGTTGGTGGTGTAACGGACCACCAAACCTACGACGGGTATGGGCAATGAGAGTTGGAGCCCAGAGATGGGGACTGAGACAAGGCCCCAGGCCCTACGGGGCGCAGCAGGCGCGAAAACTCCGCAATGCGCGAAAGCGTGACGGGGGAACCCCAAGTGCCGTTGGTCTTTTGATCGACGGCTTTTCGGAAGTCTAAGAAGCTTCCGGAATAAGGGCTGGGCAAGTCTGGTGCCAGCCGCCGCGGTAATACCAGCAGCCCAAGTGGTGGTCGCGTTTATTGGGCCTAAAGCGCTCGTAGCCGGGCCTGCAAGTCCCTTGTGAAATCGGACGGCTCAACCGTTCGGCTTGCAAGGGAGACTGCTAGCCTTGGAACCGGGAGAGGTCGGGGGTACTTCGGGGGTAGCGGTGAAATGCTGTAATCCCTGGGGGACCACCAGTGGCGAAGGCGCCCGACCAGAACGGATTCGACGGTGAGGGGCGAAGGCTGGGGGAGCGAACGGGATTAGATACCCCGGTAGTCCCAGCTGTAAAGGATGCGGGCTGGGTGTCAGGTGCCCTTCGAGAGCACCTGGTGCCGTAGGGAAGCCGTTAAGCCCGCCGCCTGGGAAGTACGGTCGCAAGGCTGAAACTTAAAGAAATTGGCGGGGGAGCACCACAAGGGGTGGGACCTGCGGTTTAATTGGATTCAACGCCGGACAACTCACCAGGGGCGACAGTTGGTTGAAGGCCAGGTTGATGACCTTGCCAGACTAGCTGAGAGGTGGTGCATGGCCGTCGTCAGCTCGTACCGTGAGGCGTCCTGTCAAGTCAGGTAACGAGCGAGACCCTTGCCCTTAGTTGCCATCGGTGGAAAGCCGGGCACTCTAAGGGGACCGCTGGTGCTAAACCAGAGGAAGGAGAGGGCGACGATAGGTCCGTATGCCCCGAATCCCCTGGGCTACACGCGGGTCACAATGCGCAGGACAATGGGATGCAATGTCGTAAGGCAAAGCCAAGCCCCTAAACCTGCGCTTAGTTCGAATCGAGGGCTGAAACTCGCCCTCGTGAAGCTGGAATCCCTAGTAATCGCGAGCCACTATCTCGCGGTGAATACGTCCCTGCTCCTTGCACACACCGCCCGTCAAGCCACTCGAGTGGGGTCTGGATGAGGCTTACTCAAATTGGGTGGATCGAATCCAGGTTCTGCAAGAGGGGCTAAGTCGTAACAAGGTAGCCGTAGGGGAACCTGCGGCTCGATCACCTCCTTTGATGTAAGGGGTACCGAACTCTTGTAGGGCCCGTAGCTCAGTGGTAGAGCGTCGGCTTTGCAAGCCGAAGGCCCCGGGTTCGAGTCCCGGCGGGTCCACCATCGTGCAGCTCGCGAGTAACTTCGCGAGCGAAGGGCAATATTGCGGTCATCGCAAGATGATTGCCATGCATAGGTCTGGTCCTAGCGCAAGCTGGGTTCAGAGATCCTGAGGAACTAAACATAAGAAGCCACCTAGAGGATGGCTCGGCTCGAGTGCCGAAGAAGGTCGTGGCAAGCTGCGAAAAGCCCGGGCGAGGTGCACGCTGCCCTTGAACCCGGGATGGCCTAATGGGACTTCTCGGCGTAGGGCAACCTACGTCGCTCCCGGCAGGGAGCGGGAACCCCGGGAACGGAAACATCTTAGTACCGGGAGGAAAAGAAAGCAACCGCGATGCCCTTAGTAACGGCGAGTGAAGAGGGCATAGGGCAAACCGAACCTGGTGGTGAAAATCACTGGGGATGTGGGGTTGTAGGACTTCCTCCAACGCCTCGCGCGGAAAGCCGAAGTTGCCTGGAATGGCATGCCTTAGAGGGTGATAGCCCCGTATGCGTAACTGCGCAGGTTATGAGAGGGAGTATCCTGAGTACCGTGCCTCGGAATTGGTGCGGGAAGCTGGGAGGCATCAACTCCCAACCCTAAATACAACTCGAGACCGATAGCGGACGCAGTACCGCGAGGGAAAGATGAAAAGCACCCCGGAAGGGGGGTTAAAAGAGCCTGAAACTAGGTGGTGATAGTAGGGCACGGCTCCAAAGGTTTGAAGTTCTCCGAAGGAAGTCGTCGCGAGGCGATTGTACGAGGAGAACGGACCAGAGTTGTGCCGTCCGTCTAGAATCACGGGCCAGGGAGTTCATTGTCGTGGCGAGGCTAAGGGTAAACCCCGGAGCCGAAGCGAAAGCAACAGGTCCGCGACCCGCAAGGGCGAGGGACGAGGTGTGAAAGCGCCTGGAGTCACGGCATTGAGACCCGAAACCGAGCGATCTATAGCGGGGTAGGACGAAGTCTCTCCTCGGAGAGATGGAGGTCCGAACCGGTCTTGACGTGCAATTCGGTCGGATGACCCTGCAATAGTGGTGAAAGGCCAATCAAGCTTGGTGATAGCTGGTTCCTCCCGAAGCTGGCCGCAGTCAGGTCTGGCGCGAGGTGGCCGGCGGTGTAGAGCACCGATTGATGGAGTCTGGAGGGAAACTTTCAGCCCGTTTGTCGAACTCCAAATCTGCCGGCGCCGTAGACCGTCGGAAACGGGATGTGGGGGGTAAGCTCCTGCTCCGAGAGGGAAACAACCCTGACCGAGGTTAAGGCCCCAAAATGCCGGCTAAGTGCAGAAATCCAAAGGGCGTCTTCGGCCTCAGACAGCGGGAAGGTAGGCTCAGAAGCAGCCATCCTTTAAACAACGCGTAACAGCGGACCCGTCGAGGTCGGTGGCCCCGAAGATGAACGGGGCTCAAGCCGGCTGCCGAGACCTTGGGGCGGCCGAAGTAACAGTAGGCCGATCCGGTAGGGAGGCGTCCGGCGCGGGCAGAAGCTCGGGCGTGAGCTCGGGTGGACCGCGTTGGAACGAGGATCCTGGTGGTAGTAACAGCAAAGTGGGGTGAGAATCCCCACCGCCGAAAGGGCTCGGGTTCCTCGACAATGATCATCAGTCGAGGGTTAGTCGGTCCTAAGGTGGCCCTCAACCAGAGGCCATCGAAAGGGAATCCGGTTAAAATTCCGGAACCGCTCAGGTACCTGCGGTAACGCAAGCTCAGCTTCCGACGCTTTGGGGCAAGTCGAGTGAGGTCGTCGCCTCATTTAACCATGCAAACCCAGGGAGTTCCGTAATGGAGAGAACTGGGTGAACGTGGGAATAGCCTGCCGTTAGGTGGGTTCGGCTGATCCCTGGAGCCCGTGAAAAGGAAGCTGAGAAATGGAATCCTGGGTGTCCGTACCTAGATCCGACACAGGTGCCCCTAGGTGAGAAGCCTCAGGCGTGTCGAGTTACGGCAGTCTAGGGAATTCGGCAAAATAGCCGCGTGACTTCGGAAGAAGCGGTGCCTGTCTTGTGAAAGGCAGGTCGCAGTGACGAGGGAGGGCCGACTGTTTAATAAAAACGTAGCTAACTGCGAGCCCGAAAGGGTGTGTACAGTTGGTGAATTCTGCCCAGTGGCGGTACGTTAAGCAGGGGTCCAACTCTGCGAAGCGCCGCTAAACGGCGGGGGTAACTATAACCCTCTTAGTTCTCCGCTACGGGCGGAGAAGGAGTTAGGTAGCGTAATACCTTGCCGCTTAATTGGCGGCTTGCATGAAGGAATCAACGAGCCCTCTACTGTCCCGGGCTGCCACTCGGTGAACCCGCTTGCCGGCGAACATGCCGGGGACCCCCGAAGGGAAACGAAGACCCCATGGACCTTTACTGCAGCCTGTCGTTGTGGCACGGTTGCGGGTGCAGAGCGTAGGCGGGAGCCTTCGAAGCCAGGCCTCAGGGTCTGGTGGAGGCGACAATGTAACACCGCCCTCTTGCGACTGTGTTTCTAACCTGCAAGGGGACCGCGATAGGTAGGCAGTTTCGCTGGGGCGGCAGGCCCTCAAAAAGATATCAAGGGCGCCCAATGGTCGGCTCAGGCGGGTCAGAAGTCCGCCGTCGAGGGCAAGGCCAAAAGCCGGCCTGACTGTGAGCTCAATACCAAGGCTCGCAGAGAGGAAACTCGGGCCTAGCGAACCTCGATGTCCCTCCTGATGAGGGCTCGAGATGACAGAAAAGGTACCCTGGGGATAACAGAGTTGTCGCGGGCGAGAGCCCCTATCGACCCCGCGGTTTGCTACCTCGATGTCGGTTCTTCCTATCCTGGCTCTGCAGCAGGAGCCAAGGGTGGGGTTGTTCGCCCATTAAAAGGGAACGTGAGCTGGGTTTAGACCGTCGCGAGACAGGTCGGATGCTATCTTTCGGGGGTGTAGGGTGTCTGAGGGGAAGGCGACCTCAGTACGAGAGGAACAGGTTGTCGGCGCCTCTAGTTTACCGGTTGTCTGACAAGGCATAGCCGGGCAGCCACGCGCCAGCCGATAAGGCCTGAAAGCATCTAAGGCCGAAGCGGCTCCCGAAAATAGGCACCCATTTCTGGTGGGCGTTCGAAAGGACGCTTTGCTAGAAGGAGAGCTGGAGATAGAAGACTCCGTTGATAGGCCGGGGGTGTAAGCACCAAGCTTCGGCGAGGTGTTCAGCCTGCCGGTACTAATCGCTCAATTTGTTTGATCCCGAGGGGTCTCTGAACAAAGTGAAGATAGGACAGACCTTATGCATGGCAAAATTTTTTTATTAACTCTATCAGTTACACTAATTTTTGTAAAATCATGCTGGAGCTGGAGGTTCAGCCGTCTCTTTTTTCTGCTTTTGTTTCATCAACGTTGCGAGATAGCCGGCGATCTTATTTCTCATGGAATGGCTCTCGATGTCTGCAACTTCTCCGAGCACTTTGTTGTTCTGCTTGTAGTCAGAAGAAAATCTATCTGGGTACCGCTCGAGCAGTTGCCTAGCGGCACGTTTCACGTAAGTAGGGCATATCCTCCCCATTTAATGTCTCCTTGAACTTATCGGCCAGCAGTTGGATAAAAGTGCCTTATTCAAAAGATATGGCGCCATGTGGGCATGAGGCCTCACATGCTCGGCACTCGATGCAGTCGTTTGGACGAACGACAGCGACTTTTTTGCCCTTCATTTCAAGCACGTTCGCCGGGCAGACCTCGACGCAGTTTCCTGCACCTTGGCACTTTTTCAGATCTACTTTCGGTGGCAAAGTTGTACCCCCTTTGTTTTTTCAAGTGGGCGATTTAAATAACTATGTATCTACAAAACTTGATATTTTCAACGCGCGCTCGGCCACTTCTGTTGCCGATTTGCCAAGCAACCTTATCATGGCTTCTTTACCCCTAGCGCCTCGATCAAAAATCACATCCGGTACTTCGCTGGCCTTTTCGATCGCCTGCCGCGTCCCCCATACCATCGTTTTCGCGCCCCGCGGCTCCCCGCTCCTGCTGAACTCTGAGACGCGAAGCCCAAGTCTTCTGCACACGCGTAGAGCTTCTTCCGAAAATCTGATGTTGAGGCCAGCTCGGATTTTTGGATCATAACGCATCGCTGTGAGGACGATGTTGGCCACGTGTTCCGAACCGCCGAAGATGGGAAAGCCGGTGATGTGCGCTCGGTCGCCAACCCGAACTATGCGACCGGAGAGGCCGACGATGTCATTCCTCGTCCTCGCGCCGGGCAGGGCCATCGCTATGTTTGACCCGACCTCCGGTAAGAGCTTGGTGAATTTTCTATCATTCGCGAGGAGTTGCGCGGCCGTCCAGACTTCTTCCGTAATGCGATTTTTTTCTGCTTCCTTGAAGAGTGCCGCAAATTGGCTAACTGGTTTGACACCCTTGCCCACGTCCAATCTACCTTTGATGGCTTCAGCGATGAAATCTCTGGCTTTGCACACGGCTTCCTCAATGTTTGAACCCTTCGCGAGCTCCGCGGTTATCGCAGACGCCAAGGAGCAGCCAGTGCCGTGCATCTGCTCTGCAGTTATTCTAGGTCCTTTGAATTCTGTGAATTTTTTTCCAATGTAGAGAAGATCTACAATTTCCCGTCCCTTCAGATGGCCACCCTTTATGAGAACTGCGCGAGGGCCAAGCTTCGCTATCGCACGTGCGGCTCTTCGCATGTCAGCCCTTGACTTAATTTTTATGCCAGAGAGCAACTCAGCCTCAGGTACATTTGGAGTGACGAGTTCGGCACATCCAAGTAGCGCGACGAGTGCTCCGATAGCATTTTCTTGTATCAGTGGCGCGCCAGTGGCGGAGGTCATGACGGGGTCGGCGACGACGCGAAGCTTGTAGCGCTTGATGCCAGCTTCGACAGCTCGGATTATGTCGGCGCTGCCCAGCATGCCGGTTTTGGCCCACTTGACTCTGAAATCGCGCATGATGGTGTCGAGCTGTTTGGTCACGAATTCTGGCGGTAGCTCGAAGGTCGCATCCACGCCTTGAGTGTTTTGGGCGGTCACGGCGGTCAGCACGCACAGCCCATGGACTCCGAGCGCGGCGAAAGTTTTGATATCGGCCTGAATCCCAGCACCTCCGCCGGAGTCCGAGCCAGCTATCGTGAGAGCGCATTGATATTTCATATGTTCACCCGACGATGTTCCCGATGAGATATGTTGGTCTGGCTTCGGTGATATCGATTTTGGCGAATCCTCCGATCGCGGCGTCTTTGACTATCGCTGGTTTGTAATTTGGCAGCCTGGCGGTGTGACCTCCGCGCTTCCCTCGCTCGACGACCAAGCATTCCAGGGTTCGCCCGACGTAGCGTTTGTTTATCTCATACCCGATCGTGTGGTACCTCGCGCTCAGCAACCTTGACCTCCTCTTGACCTCGCGCTCGTTCACTTGCTTCATCTTCGCAGCATCCGTGCGGGGCATAGGTGAGAAGCGCGTCAGGTTCACCTTGTCTGGCTTGGCTTCTTCAATCAGTTCACAGCTGTGCATGAACTCTTTCTCACCCTCGCCAGGGAAGCCGACGATGATATCGGTGGCCAAGTACAGGTCATCGAACTTGTCCCTGAACTTCTCAACGATTTTTAGAAAGTCGTCCGCGGTGTAACCCCTGCGCATCGCTTGCAGCACTTTATCATCGCCGCTCTGCACAGGCAAGTGGAGAAATTTGTAGATTTTTTCGCTTTCGTATGCGTTCAAAAGCGCTGGAAGTATGCGTTTCGTCGTCGCCGGGTTCATCATGCCGATGCGGACCATGAATTTTCCGTCTATGGCGACAATTTTGTTTAGGAGTTCTGGAAGTGTGGCACCAGAATCAATGCCATATGCTGCAGTATCCTGCGCCGTAAGCAAAATTTCGCGGTTGCCAGCCTTCAATGCTCCGTCGATTTCGGAGAGTATCGCTTCCTTGCCGAAGCTTCTCAACTTGCCGCGTGCCATGCGCACGGAGCAGTAGCTGCAGTTCGAGGTGCAGCCCTCAGCGATGGCGACTATCGCGCTGACGTTGCTTGAGCGCAATTTTGGCAGGCACGGTTTTTCGAGCGCTTGATCGTTGAGTTCTCTCACGTTTGTTTCTCCTTTTGCGATTTTTTCGACGACGGTCGGGATTGAGCCGAGCGAGTGGCAGGATACAAGGCCAGCGAATGTGCCGAGGCGCTCTATCGATCCAAGATCTATCAGAGGCAGGCAGCCAGCGACGACTATTGGCTTCCCGTCGAGTTCCCGAAGCTCGCGCAGTCGTCTGAGCACCCTACGTTGTGTCGGCCCCTTGACCGCGCAGGTGTTGACGACGATGATATCCGCTTCTGACAAATTTGAAGTAGGCTCGTGCCCGGCCTCCTTCAGGCAACCGAGCATCAGCTCGGTGTCCCCACGGTTCATGGTGCAGCCGAATGTTTCGCAGTACACGCGCATGGTTTCAAAACTTTATTTAGCTCCTTGGCATAAATCAGAGGGATAGGTGGGGCGATGAAGAAGATACAGCTGACGTTGATCCAGATAGACAACTACGGCCCATGGACGGTCACGCCCGAGCCGCGCCGTGAGTCGGAACTACAGACATTGCAGGCTGGATTGTTTGCGGAGCTCGAGCGTTCTTTTGCTTCGCGCGGTGGGCTGGTATTTCAGACGAGGGTGGACAACATGTTGGCGATCACCAATGGCATGGATCTGGATGCGCACCGTCGTATCCAGAAGGCAATCAACAAGAAATTTCCCGTGAGCGTGAGCATGAGCATCGGCTCGGCGGCCACACCATACGAGGCCCAGATGGCGGCGACCATCGCGTTGCAGCACGCCGGCAGCAGCAGGTCGGCGAAGAGGAAGGCCGCGCTCGTCGGTTCTTGTGTTGGCGAGCAGGACGAAGATTGGGTGCAAATAGCGCACATGGATGTGAACCATTCTGCGCTGCTCACGGACAGCGAGCCGATATATAACACGCATGTACTTCTTCAGAAAATTTACATGTCACTCATGTCGGCCCTTTTGAAAAGAAATGCGCTCGTCTTCTATACGGGCGGGGACAATTTCATGGCGCCGTCGAACGGACTCGACGTGAACGAACTCTCGACAGTTTTTTTGGAAGTGAAGAAAGAGTTGGGAGTTGAGTTGAAGGCGGGTGTTGGTGGCGCTTCGAACGCTGAGGCTGCGGCGCGTTTGGCGAGCGAAGGTTTGCATGAGATAAGAAAGCGCCAAGCTAGAGGCCCCATCGTCTCCAGGTCTCAATGATTTTTCTCACAAATACAAGCCAACTCCACAAGCTTTGCACATAAAGTCAAGAGAAATTAGCTATCAAGGGTAATTGAACAACCTATAAAATATAGATAAAGTATTCTTTTATGCCGATTTTTTCATGGTTAACTTGCGATAATCATGCAAAAGACTGAGCCAAGACGTGTTCCAGCCACTCGGGCATTGTCTATTCCTAAATATTTACTAGAGATAGCCAAATTTTTTGCTCTTTGGATTCTTGGCAAGTTTCTTGATATGACGGGCAAGCAGATCTGGGCAAATCTCCCAGTCCAAAAACGTTACGTCATACTAGGAGCGGCGATAGAAACCCCTGTTTATGTGTTGTTCGCCGCCCCATCAGCCTCGGCCAGCCCCAAAATACCACAATAATTATGGGAGAACTACCTCGAAACCATCCATGTGAATTCTCCGCTGGCTCCACTTCCGTTTCTCTTTTTATCCCTCCTTCTTTATTTCTCTTTTGGGGCGTTGGTGCAGACATCTATTCGCGGCCTATGCCGCAGCATGGTGTTTCGCTCGGGGCCCTCAATCAGCGCAACGCGGTCAAAGCCGCACGTTTTAAGTCGAGGTGCCCCCGCCCCTTTGATTGCGAAACTCTTCTTTCCGGACGAGCATCCAGTAGATCGCCACCAGCAGTTTCCTAGCCCCCGCGACTGCGGCCTTTTGCTTCCCCTTGTGCCGAGCCAGCCAGTAGAAAAACCTCGAGATGTGTGTGTCATGTTGCAGGTGAACCCATAGGCACTCCTGGAGCACCCAGCGCAACATCTTACTGCCCTGCTTCGTTATTCTGCCATAGTATCTCGTTGCACCTGACTGATGTACAGACGGTACGAGGCCCGCATAGCTGCAGAGCTTTTCAGGGGCGCTGAACCTTGGGATATCCCCATCTCCGCCAGGATAGCAAGCGCCGAGAAGTGCCCTACGCCGGGGATTGTCATCAGCAGCTTGGCACCCTCGCTTTCCTCCGCCTTCGCTTTCAGCTCCGTTGATACCCGCCTGATTCGCTCGTCGAGCGCCCCTCTCACGTCAAGGCAATTGTTCACCGTCTCGATTCCGAGTTCTCTCAAAGCTGGCCCCCGTCGCTTGGCAAAGGGGTTCTTCAGCGCTCGGATCCCGCGTTTCGCGAGTTCAGCCCTGATCTTATTCTTGAACCTCGTCCGCTCTTGCACCAAGTATGTCCAAAGTCTGATTAGCTCTCGCAGTTCCCCGAGTTCCCTTGGCGGGACGTATGAAGTCGGCAGAAGGTCTGCCCTAAGTAAGTGCGCTAGAGCTTCGAGTCTGTGGCGTCTGTCTTAATCTTCGCCTCGGCTATGATGCGGGTCTTGGTCGGGTGGGCTAGCTTCACTTCGAAGCCTTTCTCTTCGAGGAACTCGTATGGTGGTTGCCAGCAATAGCATGCTTCCATCGCAACCTTTGCATCGTCGATGTCCTTGAAAATCCTCTCGAACTCCAAACGTTCGTTCGGGAATTTCTCATGTTTCAGAATTCTCCCATGTTCGTCCATCACTGTCGCGTGGCATGTACGCAGATGTACGTCCAATCCTATGTACGTGGCCATGTTTTCTTTCCACCTCCCATTCGATGGTTTGGGAGGTGGAGCCCAAACTAAAGCGGAGAATTCAGCATGCCATCAGCGCACAACCAAGTTTGACTTTTCATTAGCCACTTATTGGCGTTGGGGATCTACATGATTACATGGGGCGAGGCATCAAGGAGTGAATCTAGTTTATGTGCAAAGCCCAGCCAACCTTATTTAACCAATATGGCCCTCGTAGCCCTTGTTTCCTGCAAAGTCCTGCTCATAGTTGAAAGAAAGGGTTATTAGAAATTTTAGCGTGCGCATCGTCAGTAAATTCGGTTATTTACAGGGAAATAGCAAAATACGTGGGTTTGACCTTTTGATTCGAAATTTCGAAATGAATAGATTTGTACATCTAATTCCAAATCTCAACTACTTACTTAAACCTGATTCCGGTTTTCTTCTGCAGGACATCCAAAATTTTTTTCATGGCATCGATCGCCTTCGCCGCACGATTGCCATGTTCAGGAGTTGGAAATCTCCACCACCAAGCCAAGTAAATTGGGGCACGCTTATATCCCAGAGAATGTCGGGAACTTCGAAAATATTCATATGTGCCCCGTAATGTGTTGAAAGGTTTTGTTAACTCAGGGAATTCCTTCTTCAACCACCTGCTCCTTTCAGCTTGAGCGGTTCTTGAGCTGGTATGAAAATGAAGTTTTTTCCTCGAAGCGCAGGCATCCACGGCCTCCACAACCGCCCTGAGCGCTAGAACCCCTACGGTCGTATATCTTCGATTGGCAAACTCGTTAAGGGCGCGTTTCCTCTTCTCCTTCACAAGCTTTGCGTGATACTTCTCGTCGCCCATTCGAATCACCTGTTTTACTTCCCTTTATCAGCCATTAAGTCATCCATGAATCGGCACCCTACTGATCCCATATTTTTGCATCAGAACCCCTCGCGGCTTTGCTACTAAAGTCGGTGAAAAATAGAGGTTTGGGAGCAAAGCCCCCCTCGCGAAAGTTATAAATACCCACAGTTAAATGCTATTTTGCAGGTATATAGGTGGAGGTTGGCAGGTGGCGCAAAAAAAGGCGGAAATTCGTGTCTTCGTCGATGGTGTTCCATTAAAAATTATAGATGATTTGATCGGGATCAAGGGCAATACCCGAAGCGAGGTCGTCCGCACTATTTTGCAGGAATGGTTCAACGCGAATATCGAGAAGATGAAAGAGTGGAAGAAACTTCGGGACGAGGCCGCAGCCAAGGGTTACGTGCCCAGAAAACCGGAGATGAAATGATTGCAAAATTTAATTAAATCTGCTCTTGAACGGCCGGAGGTGATTCCCTCGCGGCAGGAGCCCTCGACCGCTCCTGCTCGAGTTATCGTTGTTGGAATTGGAGGCGCTGGTTGTAACACAATAGGTCGTCTTTCTGCAATAGGGATATCTGGAGCTGAACTCGTAGCCGTGAACACCGATAAATTGCATCTCGAATCGATCGACGTTCCCAAAAAAGTGTTGATAGGTTTAGAATTGACGAAGGGCATGAGCGCTGGTGGCTACGTCGAAGTCGGAAGACAGGCGGCGGAGGAAGCGAAGCCAACTTTCAAGAAATTGTTTGGTAACGCGAGCTTGGTATTCATAACGTGTGGCATGGGGGGCGGCACAGGCACGGGTGCTTCTCCGGTGATAGCGAGTTTTGCGAAGGAACAGGGGGCCCTCGTGATAGGAGTCATCACGATGCCGTTCAAGATGGAGAAGGCCAGAATACAGAGGGCGAAGGAGGGCTTGGAGGAGATGCGAAAAAATGCAGACTCCGTGGTCGTCGTCGATAACAACAGGTTGCTGGCGTTGGTGCCGGACATGCCGATAGATGACGCGTTCAGTGTTTCGGATGAGGTTCTGGCTCGGATGGTGAAGGGAGTGATCGAGACGATAATGTTGCCAAGCATGGTGAACCTAGATTTCGCGGACATAAAGGCGGTCCTCAGCGGCAGTCAAGTGGCGATGGTAGGCATAGGCGAATCGAACGCGAAGGACCGAGCGGCCAAGGCCATGCAACAGGCGATTTCATGTCCGCTGCTCGGGGATATAGATTACTCCGACGCCAGAGGCGTGCTCGTCCACGTCTCCGGGGGACCAAACATGACGATTTCTGAGGTTCACCAAATTGGAGATTTCATAAGTTCGCGAGTGCACGCGGACGCCCACGTGATATGGGGCGCTAGGGTCGACCCGGGATTGGGTGACGCTATCCGCGTGATACTCATCGTCAACGGCGTGCGGTCACCCCACCTCCTCCTCGGTCCAGCCTCTGATGGCGGGGTGTACAAGCGAGAGGGGCCTTCTGCTAAAACCATGAGGGCCCCTCTCGATCTCGAATTGAAATACCTCTAGTGTCTGTGGATCAATTTGTAGACACTTCTCCAAATGTATTTTGGAATGGGCAGGGTGTGCCCAAAGATCACAGCTTCTCCGTGGGCGATAGCTTTCAATACATCATCCAGCTTAGGTTCGCAGGTGACTCCTACATAAGCTAATCCCACTTCATCCGGAAAATGGGAGTCGGAGCCGGCTGTCATGGGCATTTTATTTTGTTCGGCAAATTTTTTCGCGAGTGGATTGCTCAAGAAGTATGCGTGAGAATTGAAAATTTCTACAGCATCAAATTTGGCCTTGGACACCACGCCAGTTTTCCTGGCCGGGCTGAACGGATGCGGCGCCACTGCGATGCCGCCTTGCTCTCTTATTTTATCCACAGTTTCTGCAGCGGACAAGTCTCTGGGGATCAATTCGTTTACCCCAAGTCCAAGGATATGTCCGTCCCTGCTCGATACCTCGATGCTGGGGATGATCAAAAAATTCTCGTCTGAAAACTTCGACATCTCCGCATGCCCGGCGATGGAGTTGTGGTCAGCGATAGCGATGCCGCTCAGACGTCTAGCTTTCGCTTTCTCGACAGCCTGGGCCACGGTGCAGAATCCGTCGTGTGAATAAGAAGTGTGCACGTGAAGGTCATAGAGAAGCAACTACCCCACCTTCGATCCATGTTTTACTGGTTTATCTACCGTCAAAAGCGAGATCTTGTCGTCGTCGATCGCAGCGAGTATCATGCCTTCGGAAGTCACACCCATGAGTTCCGTTGGTTCGATGTTTGCTAAAACTACTACATGTTTGTCGATGAGTTCTTCCGGAGTGTAATGCTCTGCAACTCCAGCTACGAGCGTGCGCCGTTTGCCGGCGATGTCTACTTCGAGCTTCAGCAGTTTTTTTGTATTGGGAATTTTTTCAGCTTTCACCACCTTGGCGATGCGTATTTCAAGTTTGTTGAAGTCCGCGATGGAAATGTGTCCTTCTTTGCCGGGATTGTTTGTCTGAGTTTTTTTGAAGAGGACGATTGGCTTTTGTATCGCATGCCCGTGTTTGATGTCGACTTTTTTCGTTTGCTCCCAATTTTCTATTTTGATATTGAGCTGTTTGGCCAAAGTTTCGCATGTCGATGGCATGAATGGGTAGAGGGCGATGCAGAGGACTTTCACTAGGTTTATGCAGTTGAACAGACAGTCAGCGGCTTTTTGAGGGTCGGTCTTCGCGGCTTCCCAAGGCTTGCAGGACTGGAAATATTCGTTTCCAAGTTTTGCTATCGAAATTATTTTCTCTAAAGCTTGAGTGACCTTCAGATGTTCGAGCAACTCTTCGATTTCATCGACCCTCTTGATAAGCTCGGACTCCAACTTTTTATCGAGTTTACCGTCCGGCACTTTGCTATCGAAGCGATCCCAAATGAATGTTAGTACTCTGTGCACAAAATTCCCAAGTACATCAGCGAGTTCATCGTTCAGCCTCGTTTTCAGACCTTCTTCTGAGAAGGCACCGTCTTGACCGAACGATATCTCACGAATCAAGAAATATCTTAAAGCATCCACAGAATACGTTTTTGCGAGATGACTTGTGTCGATTACTACTCCCCTGCTTTTGCTTAGTTTCTCCCCTTTGTACGTGACAAAGCCATGGATGAAAATCTTTTTTGGAAGTGGAATATCAAGAGCAAGCAACAAAGAACTCCAGATAACGCAATGATGCCAGCTTATGTCTTTGCCAATTAGATGCACATCTACTGGCCAAAATTTCTTGAAATTCTCGGCGGGATAATCTATCGTGGTTAAATAATTGCTTAATGCATCTACCCACACATAAAGTACATGTTTTTTATTTATGGGTAAAGGAATTCCCCAGTCAAAATCTGTCCTTGAGATACAGAGATCCCTCAACGGTTCCTTTAGCCGGTTCAAAATTTCATTTCGTCTGCTTTCTGGTTGGATGAAATCTGAGTTATTCTTGATAAACTCTACAATTTTATCTTTATATTTACTCATTCTAAAAAAATAACATTCTTGTGTTATTCGCTCGACTTTTTTATTGTGGATAGGGCATTTTTCTTCTGTTAATTCTTCTTCAGAATAAAATGTTTCACATTCGGTACAGTACAGACCTTCGTAAACTCCTTTGTATATATTGTCTGTTTTGGAGAGTTTATTAAAAATGAGCTGAACTACTTTCACATGCCGCTTCTCTGTAGTTCTTATGAAATCATCGTAGGAGATATTTAATATGTTCCACAATTTTCTGAATTTATCAGACATAAAGTCTACAAATTCCTTCGGATGTTTTCCTACTTTTTCAGCATATTTTTGTATTTTTAAACCATGTTCGTCCGTACCGGTACTGAAATGTACTTCAAAACCCTGAAGCCTCTTAAATCTGGCGATGGCATCTGCACATATCTTTTCGTATGCATGACCTAGATGTGGATCCGTCGATGGATAATCAATTGCGGTTGAGATATAGAACGATTTTGTCATGTTTTTACCCTTCTTCTTTTAGGCGGTGAAGATTTAAAAGTCAGCCTAATTCTTAGATTTATTAAGAACGCTTTCTTTTATAATATGGGGGGAAATTTGAAAAAAGTGTTGATGATCATTGCACCAGAGGATTTTAGAGACGAGGAACTCCTCCACACAAAGGAAGAGTTGGAGCGGGCGGGGGCGAGCATAACCATCGCCAGCACAAAAATAACACCGGCACGTGGAGTGCTTGGCGCAACAGTCACACCCGATATCAAACTTGACCAAGTGAAGGTTGATGATTACGATGCTGTGGTCTTTGTCGGTGGTCCTGGCTCCTCAATTTATTTCAACGATAGCAGAGCGCTCTCGATAGCGAGCGAGGCTTTCAAGAAGGGCAAATTGACGTGTGCGATATGCATTGCTCCTGTCACTTTGGCAAATGCTGGCGTGCTCAAGGGAAAGCAAGCGACGGTGTGGAACGGCAATCTCATCGGAAGAATCGAGAGTAAAGGTGCCAAATACGTGGCTAAGCCAGTGGTGGTGGATGGAAGGATTATAACTGCGAATGGCCCGACGGCCGCGAGGGAATTCGGCCGCGCCATAGCGAAGGCGCTCAAAGGTTAAGGTGAAAATTTGGCAGATATCCTGATCAAAGATGGGCATATAATTACGGTGGACCCCAAGCGTCGCATTTTTGAGCGGGGTTCGGTGGCGATCGATGGCGACAAAATCACCGCCGTCGGTAAGGATGTTAAAGAAAAGGCCGACGTTGTGATCGATGCCAAAGGTAAGGTTGTTTTGCCGGGTTTGATCAACGGTCACACACATCTCGCAATGGTTTTGCTTAGGGGGGTCGCAGATGACATGGCGCTGATGCCGTGGCTCGAGACAAAGATTTGGCCCATCGAAAAAAATCTGCGAGCAGAGGATTGTCATGTCGGCGCTTTGCTCGGATGTTTGGAGATGATAAAATCGGGCACGACGTGTTTTGCCGATCAATATTTTTTCATGGAGCATGTTGCTCGAGCGGTTGAAGAAGCGGGCATTCGAGCATCGCTTTCGTATGGGATAATTGAGCTGGGTGACTCGAAGAGGAGGGAATCTGAACTTCGTGCAGGTGAAAAGCTTGTGAAGGAGTGCAATGGCATGGCGAAAGGCAGAATTTCAACGATGTTTGGACCACATGCGGCGTACACGTGCTCTCCCGAATGCTTGATGAAGGTAAAAGAACTCGCCAAGAAACACAAGGTAGGAATTCACACCCACATTTCTGAGACTCAAGAGGAGGTAGAGCAGATCACCGAGAAATACGGTAAGCGACCGGTCGAGCACCTTGATGCGACAGGTTTCCTTGGTCCGGAAGTTTTGGCGGCGCACTGCGTTTGGGTGACAGAGCGGGAGATCAAGATCTTGAAAGAAAAAGGAGTCAAGCCGGTCCACAATCCAATCAGCAACATGAAGACAGGCTCCGGAGTCGCACCCGTGCCTGATATGTTGAGCGCTGGCATCCCGGTCGCTTTGGGCACAGATGGTGCAGCTTCAAACAATGCGCTCGACATGATAAACGAGATGAAGTTTGCCGCCCTGCTCAACAAAGTTCACAAACTTGATCCAGTGGCCGTGCCAGCTGCGACGGCGCTGGAGATGGCGACGATAAACGGTGCGATAGCGCTCGGACTCCAGAAGAAGATAGGTTCGCTCGAAGTGGATAAAAAAGCGGATATCATCATCGTTGATTTCAAGAAACCCCACCTCACACCGCTCCATAACGTTGTCTCCCATCTTGTATACAGCGCTGTGGGCGGCGATGTCGACACGACGATCGTGGATGGTAAAATTCTGATGCAAGGGCGCAAAGTGCTAGCGCTCGATGAAGGCAAAGTTTTAGAGCGAGCACAGAAAACATCAGATGATTTGTTGGCGAGATGGAGGGCTGCGAAATGACATACAAAGTTAAGGAAATCAAGCTCGCGCCGCAGGGCAAGCGCTCGATCGATTGGGTGGAGCAGCACATGCCAGTGTTGATGGCAATTCGCGAGGATTTCTCCCGCTCCAAGCCTCTGGAAGGTTTGACCGTCGGCGTGGCGCTCCACTTTGAGGCGAAGACGGCGGCGCTCGCGAGAACTATCGCGGCGGGAGGAGCGAAAGTTGCGATAACGAGTGGCAATCCGTTATCGACCAAGGACGATGTTGCGGCTGCCCTAGCCAAGGATGGCATAAATGTCTACGCGTGGCGCAACGAGACGACGAAGGAATACTATGCGAACCTCAACCGCGTGCTTGACCACAAGCCGGATATTCTGATCGATGACGGGGCTGATTTAATTTTCTTGGTGCACACCAAACGTAAAGAACTCCTCGGGCACATTCGAGGTGCATCCGAGGAGACGACAACAGGTGTGAAGCGGCTGAGGTTGATGGCTGACGATGGTGTTTTGAAGTTTCCGGTAATTGCTGTGAACGATTCCCCGACAAAACACTTTTTTGATAACCGCTTCGGCACAGCTGAATCTACGCTGCAAGCGATAATGACTTTGACGAATACATTGATCGCTGGAAAAAATGTTGTGGTCGTCGGTTTCGGTTTCGTTGGTCGTGGCGTCGCTTCTCGCGCAAAGGGAATGGGTGCAATCGTCTATGTGGTTGAGACAGATCCGATAAAGGCGCTTGAAGCTGCGATGGATGGTTTCAAGGTGGTAAATATGAACGAAGCGGCTCGCACCGGGGATATCTTCGTGACGACGACTGGCAACATCAATGTCATCCGCGCGGAGCACATGCGCCGGATGAAAGATGGCGTGATATTGTGTAACTCAGGCCACTTCAACGTGGAGATCGACATAAAAGGTTTGGCCAAGATGGCCGTCCGACGCAAGGAGGTCCTCGAAGACGTAGAGGAGTTTCAGCTCAGGGATGGGCGCAGGATCCATTTGCTGACCGAAGGGCGTCTGGTGAACCTCGCGGGCAAGAGAGCTCTGGGGCACCCGATGGAGATAATGGACATGAGTTTTGCGCTACAAGCTTTGAGCGCGGCGTACCTCGCAAAGCATGGCAGGAAATTAAAGGGCAAGGTCTACGAGGTGCCGGCGGAGGTAGATCGGAAAGTGGCCGAACTCAAGCTCAAATCTTTGAACATCAGTCTAGAAAAACCCACCAAAGAGCAACTCAAATACTCGCGCTCTTGGCGCTCAGGCACTTGATCGTCAGGCGAACCGCAACAGTCCAGCCATCCCTTTGAACGCAATTAGGAGCTGTTTTCCTTCGTCTGTTTCTGAAGAGATGAACTCCACGCGCGTGTTGAATCTGTCCGCGAGATTGCAGAGTTCTTGTACCAAGTCTTTTGTTTCGACGAGCGCGAGTTTGAGTTCTCCGCACTTCGGACAGGACCTGCCGATGAGCTGCCTTTTGAATGTATTGATGTCTTCCATGGTTTCTTGAAATTCATGTCCGCAGTTCTGACAGCGGACGAGGCTCCTAACGCGGCGCAGGTCTTCTGAGATGAGGAGGAGATCGACAGCTCCTTTTTCCAACATATTTCTTATATGCTGTTCGCCGTATACAGACAGCTCCCTGCCAGCCACGAGCTCGGTCATGAACCGTTGCACGAGCGCCTTTTCCTTCATTATTTCCAAATCTTTGAGCACTTCGCTCGATTTTTCTACGAGTTCTCTTATCCCATACTCATCGGTGTAACCGGTGTCGAGCACGGCGGATATCTTCTTTTTGATATTTTCGTGCAGCACCTCACTTTTCACAAACTCTTCCTTCGTCGGTCCAGGCCCACCAACTATAATAGCTTTCAAGTTGGGCATTTGGGAGAAAGCCTCATTCATCGCTTCCGCGATTCTTTTCATGTATTCGTTGGCAGCTATCTCTATCAGGCGCTCAAATCGCCTGGCGGACTGGCCGCCTTTGCCGTGTTTTCCAGGGACGCCAGATGTCAACTTCCTCAAGATGTCGATGTGTTTTCCCCTCAGCGTTGCGAGCGTGGCCTCTCTCCTGTCGAGCGTGACGAGGCCAATCGTTTCCTTGACCTGCAACATCTCCCGCAAAGGTTGAAGCACGAATTCTTGGTCGCAACGATACATGCGCACGGTTATCGGTTCTGGTGGCTCTATCCAGTAGAGCTGTATGTCCGAGATATCCTCTCGCCCGGCGACGTTTCCGCAGAAGATCGCCATGCCATGCTCAGGTGGGTATCTATGTTCAGCGATGTAGACGCGGAGGAACTGTATCACACGTTCGAGTGCCCCCACCACATTTTTGCGTGTCGTTTTAGATTTTATGTTAGAGGCAGTGCCCTGTTCATCGCGCAGCTGTTGCACTACCTTCGTGAGATCGAAATCTGGGGTAACGTAGACCGAGATCAACTCGGTCCCGCGCCCGCACTTGTCTGCAAGATCGTCGAGCAAACGCTTGAACTGGTAGCGCTTGCGACTTTCTTCCGTCATTTGACTCACCAGTAATCTTCTTACCGCGAGCGTTAATAGCATGTTGTCATAATAATTTTTGGCGATAGTATGAGGGCCACGATATGTTTTGGGGGATCGATAATGGTCCCAGGACAGCCCGATGTGGACACGATTCGTACAGCGGCCAATGTTTTTCGGGACCTCAAGAGGAAGGGCTACGAACTTCTAGTCGTGGTCGGCGGAGGCAAGGTGGCGCGGATGTACATCGATGTCGCGCGCGAGTTCAAGGCGACGAACGCATATTGTGATGTGGTTGGGGTGGATGTGACCCGCTTGAACGCGCGTTTGCTCATCGCAGCTCTGGGTGAGGTTGCAGAACAAAATCCGATAACAACTTTCGATGCCGCGATTCGGGCGATGTTGCGGGGCAAGATCCCAGTCATGGGCGGCACGGTGCCGGGTCATACGACCGATGCAGTTGCGGCCGAACTTGCTGATTCTAGCAGGTCGGATTTGTTGGTCTTTTTTACGAATATCGATGGTGTCTACACGGCGGATCCGAAAGTAAATCCTCGTGCAAGGAAACTGGATACGATGGATTCGCGCCAGCTGTTGGAGCTCGTCGCGAATGTAAAGATGGAGCCAGGCGTTCTAGCGATAGTAGATCCAATTGGAGCAAAGATAATTGACCGCTCAAGGATCAAGACTTTGGTACTAGGAAAACACGAGATCCCACGCCTACAAAAGATTTTAGAAGGCGCGGAACACAGTGGTACCACAATAATGCCGAGGGAGAAACGTGGTCGAAGATCATAAGCATTGCGTTGTCTGTGGCAGGGCGATTGAGCCGGATAAATTTATCTGCTCTCCAGCTTGCGAAGAGGTGATGAAAAGATCCCAGAAGCAGGCGACGCGGATGAGGTTCATTATGATAGGGATGTTCGTAACGCTCTTCGTCGTCTTGATGGTCTTGAGCTATGTGAAGGGAACCTAGGACATCCTTATCAAAATTTTTAGCGCCGGTTCAGAGATATCTATTATCTCAACTTTGCGTCCGGCGCTCGCCGTTTCCCTTACTACTCTAACATCTTCTCTATCGATAGTGAATTTTTTCCCGTTCACGGCGAGGGTCAGCTCTCCCATCTCTAGTTTCCTTGCGACATCGTCAGGGTCAGCTTCTGAAATGGCGCGCAGCACAGCCTTCGCGTCGGAACGCAAGCGTGGCCCAATTTTTGCAAAGTTGGGTTCGATCGACAGAACTCGCTCGACAACTTTTGGTTTTTCTGTAGTCACCAGAAGTTCTTGGATCTTCATGGTGCCTCGTATGTCGTCTATGGCCCGCTCTAGAAGTTTTGCATTTTTTTCATCTGCAGCATATATCTCGACAGAAGGCAACTCGGCGCTGAGCGCCATCCCTTTCTCCGACTTGAATTGGCGGATGGCGCTGACAATTAAGTTTATGAGTTCTCCCAGCCTTTCCGCGGCTTCGTCTATGAATTTATCGTCCGCGATGGGCCACTCGGAGAGGTGTATGCTTGGTTGAGTGTAGTTCGAGGCAAAATAATTGTGATATATCTCTTCTGCGAAGTGCGGAACGAATGGTGCGAGCAACTTTGCTGCCGTCAAGATAATTTTGTAGAGCGTGAATTTTGATGCTTCCGCGGTCAAGTCCTCGCCGTAGAGCCGATGTTTTACCTCCTCGATGTACATGTCGCAGAACTCATGCCAGATGAAAGTTTGTACGGCGATCAACGCGCGGTTGAATTGAAAATCCTCCAAATATGCGGTGGCTTCTTTGACCAGGCGATTCATCCTGCTCAATATCCATCTATCTGTCGGTCTAAACTCAAGTTTTGATGGATCGGTGGTTGTGATGTTTGCACTTTCGAAATACGGACTAGCGAATCGCGCGGCGTTCCAAAACTTGCGCATGAATTTGTAACCGAACTCGACGTCCTTCCAAGCGAATGGAATGTCGGAGCCAGTGGAAGCGCCTATCGCGGCCCACTGCCTCAATGCGTCGGCTCCGTATTTTTCTCGAGCTTTAGTGGTGTCGACGTAGTTGCCCAGGGATTTGTGCATCGCCCTTCCGTCCGCCCCCAAGACCATGCCGTTGACCAGCACAGTTTTGTATGGAACCTCGCCGACCAACGCCAGAGTGCGGACGAGCAGGTAGTAATCCCAAGTCCTGATTATGTCGGTGCCGTTCGGTTGAAGATCGGCGGGAAAGAGTCGTTTGTCCAAATTTGGCCATCCAGCGTGCGCGAGTATTGTTAGAGAGCTGTCCATCCAAGTGTCGAGCACATCGGTCTCCGGGACAAATTTATCGCCACTACATTTTTGGCATTTTTTATGAGGTTCATCTTTCGATGGGTTCACCGGTAACCGACTTTCGTCTGCGACCACCGGAGAGCCACACTTCGAACAATACCATACAGGGATAGGGGTCGCAAAAATGCGCTGCCTCGATATCACCCAATCCCAGTCCATCGACTCGGCCCACGCTATGAGGCGGGCACGCATGTGCTCTGGAACCCAGCGCGCGCGCATGGCGCCTTCTATCACATCCTCCTTGAAATCGAGGACGCGCATGAACCATTGCTTTTTTGTTAATATTTCGACAGGCGTCTTACAGCGCCAGCATACGCCGACGCTCTGCCTAATTTTTTCCTGTCGACTCAACAGCCCACTTGTCTTGAGATGTTTGAGCACAAGTTCTTTGCACTCGGTGAGCGAGAGCCCAGCATATTCTCCGGCTGCCTCGCTCATGCGGCCCCGCTCGTCTATGGCTTTTATGGCGGGCAACTTGTAGCGCATCGCCCAGCGGACATCCGTCTTGTCGCCGTAGGTGCATATCATCACCACGCCGGTGCCGAAC
>Ga0315268_10001675_pt1 | contig 25567 bp, 24 predicted proteins | sample C1_top_MG_FD_204535 | JGI IMG/M metagenome (GOLD analysis project Ga0315268, IMG submission 204535) | Sediment microbial communities from Yellowstone Lake, YNP, Wyoming, USA - C1_top | ecosystem: Environmental > Aquatic > Freshwater > Lake > Sediment | place: USA: Wyoming | collected 2017-08-01
CTCGACAAGCAAAATTCCAAAATACCGCTCAAGCCCGACGTTGGTTTGCTGCTCATATCTCCGAGGCTTTTTTACTGCTTACCTCACCCTTTTCCCGACTTTGGTAAAGCCATGAATTAAAACCAAATTCGCATTGACGTATATTTACCATACAGGTATAATAGTAAGTCGGCATTATCACAATTTGTAGGAGTATAAATATGACAACACCAGACATCGCGCCTGTCGCAGCGCTCGAACCAAAAACCAAGCTCAGCGGCAAAGTTCTGAAGACCACCCTTGCTGGTGCGCTTGTAGATCTAGGACAAAATCTTCCAGGGGTCATTCACATATCTCAGTTGAGCACAGACTCGATCAATAAAGTGGAAGATGTAGTGCAAGTCGGTCAGACCGTAGACGTGTGGGTTCGCCGAGTTAAAAAAGATCGCATCGAACTCACTATGATTCAGCCGCTTGCTCTTGAATGGAAAGAAATACAGCCTGAGATGATCGTTAGAGGCAAGGTTGTTCGCCTTGAAACATACGGCGCATTTGTAGACATCGGAGCGGAACGCCCCGGTCTGATCCATGTTAGCGAGTTAGCCCGCGGATATGTCAAAACAGCCAATGATGTTGTGAAAGAAGGCGATGAAATAGAAGCGAAAGTATTGGACGTAGATCGCCGCAAACGCCAGATTCGCTTGAGCATGAAAGCCCTTCAACCAGAAGTCGTTGCGGAAGTCAAACCTGAGCGTGAAGATCGAAAAACTCGCGGCGGGAAACGCAGTAAGAAACAGGAAGACCAATCTTTTGAAACGGAAGCCCAGGGTCCCAGCGAGCCGCAATTAACTGGTATGCAGATAGCATGGCAGGAGGCTTTGGAAAGATCTAAAAAAGAAAAGAATTACAAAACAAAAATGGCAAAAGCATCCAAAACACAGGAACGAGAAGATGTCATGCATCGCACATTGGAAAAGCGCCTCCCCACTGGCGGCTAATACTAAAATTGAAAATCAAAAAAAACAATCAGATCTTACTGATTGTTTTTTTTGATTAAACAGCAACATCGCTAAGATACCGGGCATATGCCTGTGGGCGCAAGAACAGAAAAACAGGGTTTTGATTTTCATGTAAAATACTCTATATATCCATCTTTTACTGCTGGAAGTTGGGTCCACGAGATATTTATGCCAGACCTTTCTGGCTTTATTTTCCAAATACGGCTTTGTTCAACTAGGACAAATACGGCGGCAAAGGCCAAAACCAAAGGGAACAAACAAAGCGCGCTACATCAAACCTTAATTCATTGGTCCGCACACATAAAGGAATCAGAATCTATGAGAGTATTTTATAAAACACTTTTCAGCGCACACGTCATTACTGCAATTCTTTGTTGGATTTACATAGCCACGATAACTATACCGCTTCTCATACACAGTGAAAACAGTGGCCTTGTCGACGGATGGGCATTATTTATCTTAGCGATTGTTACCACAATCACGGTAGTGGATATACTATCAGTGGTTTTCGCACAAATGGCAAGAGGGCAATTCTTACTTGTTATTTCAATTCTCTTTTCTATTCTTTCGGCTCTCTTTTGGGGTTATATTTTGTTCAGTCTTATTTCAGGTTTATTAAATTTATATATCGCAGGTTTGTTGCAAGAAGATATCTTTCTTAGTATATTCAGTATTCTTCTTGCGCTTATTAAATTAATAGCATCGGTTTTATTATTTCTGCGCAATATAACCAACCCTGAATTGATAATCTAGCAAGGCGATTAACTATTACTATTCTTTTTCTATACCAAAGGCCAGATTAAGTATAAAATTTTAGACGAAGGCTGGCACCTTGCATTTATAAAAGCGGCTCACCAAAGCATTTTCAGAAACTGCCTTATCACATGCGTCTTGATACCTTCATCAGACAATCTGTTTCTTGCAGATTTGTTCGGATCGCTCCGTATCATGTAAAAATCGTCAAATATCATGCGGTCAGAAGAATTCATGGATCAAGCGGATGACTTCCGCAAATATGTTTCCATAAATGAATCTAATTCGCCATCCAGCACAGCTTGTGAATTTCCCATTTCGTGTTCGGTGCGATGGTCTTTTACCAATTGATAAGGATGCAAGACATAAGAACGGATCTGACTGCCCCATTCTGCCTTGGTATATTCGCCGCGCAATACAGCGCGCTCTTCTTCCCTTTCTGCTTTCTTTAACTGCAGCAAACGCGAGCGCAAGATACGCATGGCGAACTCGCGATTTTGCGTCTGCGAACGCTCGTTTTGGCAAGTAACGACAATTCCGGTTGGGATGTGCGTAAGACGAACAGCAGTGGCATTCTTCTGCACATTCTGTCCGCCCGCGCCTGATGAACGATAAACATCCATCTTTATATCGTCTGGCGCGATCTCGACATCTGGATCATCCATCGCAATCTGCGGCAAAACTTCCACAAGAGCAAAGGATGTATGCCTGCGATGCGCGGCGTCAAAAGGCGAGAGACGCACAAGCCGGTGGACGCCTCTTTCGGAGCGTAAATAACCATAAGCATATTCACCATCCACTGAAATCGTGACGCTCTTAATGCCGGCTTCTTCGCCTTCAGAGAGGTCTAATATCTCGGTATTGTAACCATGCGTGTCAGCCCAGCGTAAATACATGCGTTCGATCATTGCCGCCCAATCCTGCGAATCTGTTCCACCCGCGCCGGCATGGATAGCCAATATGGCTGAGTCGCGGTCATATTGCCCGGAAAGCATGGCGGTAAATGAACGTTTCTCCAGATCAATTTCCAAGGCGGAAATTTCACTTTCAAGCTCAGCGCGTAACGATTCGTCACCCATATTCGCCAACTCAATCGTATCGCGCAAATGACGCGAAAAAGCGCGCCACGAATTCACCTCAAATTTCAAGGCATTATATTGTTTCATTATTTGTTGAGCTTGCGCGGGCTGTTCCCAAAAATCCGGCGCTTCAAGTTCTTTTTCAAGTTGGGAGAGTTTTATATCTTTTGACTCGAAGTCAAAGACGCACCAGTAATTGCTGGGTTAGGTCTTGCGCCGATTTCAAACGATTAATCAAATCTTGCATAATATTATTCCTTATCGCTTATTCCAAGCAAACCAGATACAAAAGCATCCGGGTCAAATGGCGTCAGGTCTTCCGGTTTTTCGCCAAGACCGGCAAATAAAATGGGTAAACCTAATTGACGTTGAATGGCAAAAGCCATGCCGCCACGCGCAGACGAATCCAATTTGGTGAGAATAACTCCGGTCACATTGACAGCGTCTTTAAAAGCGCGCGCCTGTTGCAACGCGTTCTGTCCCGTTGTTGCATCAAGCGCCAGCCAAACCGCGTGCGGCGCGCCGTCCAGCGCCTTGCCAATTACGCGATGAACTTTTTTTAATTCTTCCATTAGATTAAAACGCGTGTGCAAACGACCGGCTGTATCAATCAGGACGAAATCCAGCTTACGCGCCACGCCAGCTTGGATCGCGTTGAACGCTACCGCGCCGGGATCTGATTCCGGCGCGCCAGAAATCACATCAACCTTTAGCCTGTTGCCCCAAACTTGAAGTTGATCTACAGCCGCGGCGCGGAAAGTGTCGGCGGCTCCGAAGAGGACGGTTTTGCCTTCCGCCACGAATCGCTGACCAAGTTTTGCCATGGTCGTGGTTTTCCCTGAACCATTTACGCCGACCATTAAAATAATGGACGGTTGAGCCGTCCATTCAAGCGCAGGCGGAGTCTCCAAACGTTTGCGGAGTTCAATTCTCAGGGCAGACTGAAGCTCGTTGGCACGCGTTAAGCCAGAGGTCCGAACGAAGCGTTGAAGAGAATCCAGTACTTCGCTGGCAGTTTCAAGTCCCAAATCTGCTTGAATAAGCAAGGCTTCAAGTTCATCCCAGGTATTGTGTGTGATTTCAGTTGCGCCGAGCAGGTTTGCCAATCGCCCGAATGTGGTTTTACTGGTTTTGGATAAGCCAGCGCTCCAACGCGAGAATAATTCAACCATAAGTTATAATTATAACATGGGGTCGTTTCATGATATACTTTTTGCGTTTTGAGAGGAAACAATGACAACAAATTCATGGTGTGAGATCGAAGCAATTTCGCAAGGGGACACAGTATTTACTGGCAAAAATACTGAAGGCGTTCAAATACAAGTTGGCAAGGCAAACGGTAAGGGTATCAGCCCGGTAGAAACGGTATTGGTTGCTCTGGCAGCATGTACTGGCGATGATGTCGTTTCAATCATGAAAAAGAAGCGGCAACCTTTAACCAGCCTGAAGATCAACGCGCGCGGTTTACGCGCAGATACTACTCCAAGTCCTTTCGTTGAAATTCATCTTGAGTTTATTTTCAGCGGCGAGCATTTAGTGGAAAAAGATGTGGCGCAGGCAATTCAACTTTCAGAAGAAAAGTATTGCTCGGTGGGCGCGATGCTAAACAAAACAGCAAAAATATACACTTCTTTTAAAATTCTTCCGAGCGGTTCGGAAGCGTAGTAAATTGACATAGAAAAGGAATATAATAAACGTATGACTGGAGAACCTGTACACATTACAGATAGCGCTTTCGAGCAGACGGTGATGCAATCACAAATGCCGGTGATCGTTGATTTTTGGGCGCCGTGGTGCAATCCCTGTAAGATGGTCGCCCCTACGCTGGATAAGCTGGCGAAGGAATACGAAGGCAAGTTGCTTGTTACCAAAATCAATACTGACGAAAACCAGGAATGGATGACGAAATTTGGTATCCAGGGTATTCCAACCATGTTGTTTGTAGCAAACGGTAAAGTGGTACATCGTCAGGTAGGCGCTCTCCCGGAACGAATGTTACGCGACATCGTGACGCAGTTCCTGGAGGTTGTAAATAAAACCTAAGGAGTTAATTATTATGAAAAGACCGCTGTTTGTTGCCCTGATTCTCAGCTTGGCGCTGAGCGCCTGTTCGTCCATTCTTCCACAAACACAACCTAATGCAAACAATGGCGCTGGAGAAGTTCCACAAGTAAATATTCAGGAAACAGCGGCGGCAATGGCAGGCACTATGGCGGTACAGACCATTGCCGCGCTCCCAACTCCGACCGTGGTGACGCCAAGCAGGGTTGTTGCAGTTTCACCTACGGCAACTGGTTCCGCAACCGTGAACATTATGGCGACAACCGCAACTTTTAGCGCTACTGCAATAACAGCTACTGGAACTCCAACAATCACGCCCATCAATACGGCTACTCAAACTCAGACCCAGACTCCTATACCTAGCAATGGACTTGTCACGCCCACAGTGACATCGCCTCTAACATACTATGGAACGCTTCCGCCCGACCTGCCTTATGGATTCGTTACGTTGAGTAATAAATCAAAAGTAGAAGCCAATATATCACTGCAATGCACAACGATAGATGGATACACAACCATTCTGGAGTATTCTGGAATAAAGGGAACCTTTGATATTCACGCACCCGCCGGAAAGTATGAGTATGTTGCCTGGGTCGGCGGGAAACAAATAATGGGAAAATTTAGTCTAGCTAAAAGACAAGAGTTGCTCATTACGCTTTATAAAGACAAAGTTGTTATTAGGTAATTGAAATAAACGGAGAAAATTAATGAAAAACAAAACACTATATCTTATTTCGATATTTATGGTTGCGGCATTAGCCGCTTGCGGACCGACAGCCGCGCCAACAATGAACCCGGTTGACGCTCAAGGAACGGCTGTTGCCGCCGCATGGACAGTGGTGGCAATGACGCAAGCCTCAATCCCCACCGCTACGCCCATTCCGCCGACCGAGCCTCCCGTACCCACAGCATTGCCTACATGGACGTCACAGCCTCCTCCCACATCGGCGGCAGTTTCTTTCCCAACACAACCTATGTATATCGCTCCCACCAACCCGCCTGTAATAGCCGGCGGTCCAACTGCAGATGCGTGTGAAAAATCTATTTCAGGCAACACTGCGGGACATAAAGTAAGAACGCGAATTATTAACCAAAGCGGCGGGAGTGTCGTTCTTTCCCTTTACTTGAGCAAGACGGTATTTGGCGAATGTGGAATTTACCATTTCAACCTTGAACCGAAAGGGTCCATGACCGTCGAACTTTTGGAAGGTAGTTATCAGGCAGGCGCCTTTATAACCGGCAAGCAAGATACAAAAGCATTTGGTAATTTTGATATTAAAGGTCCCAGTACAATCACGATCACCGTTGATACCATTCGACAGTAAAAAATAAACCGGGTATGTTTTATTCAGTTGAAACCCACTATTATGTATGTTAATAATTTACGGAGAAAAAAATGAAAAATAAATTAAAACATCTTATAACCATTATCATGGTCGTCGTCTTGTCTGCCTGCGGAGCCACACCCGCCCCCAGCATGAGCGCGATTGATGTTCAAGGAACAGCTGTTGCCGCCGCATGGACAATTGTGGCGATGACACAAAACTCTATTCCTACAAATACACCTGTTCCACCGACTCCGATGCCCAGCCCCACACCCTTACCTACCTTCACGCCAATTCCCCTGCCCACATCGGCTTTCCCAACGCAGTCCTTATATGGCGCGCCTACCAATATTCCTCCTGCCGGCGGCGCCACTGCTGACCCGTGTAATCAATATCTCTCGCCGAATGCGCCTGGACATTATGTTAAAACTCAAATTAAAAACCATACAACCGGACCGGTAATTCTTTCCCTCGCCTTAAAGGAAAAAACGGTATTTGGCGAATGTGGATACCGCGGATTTAACTTCGGTTCGGGTGAATCTCCAGTTCTTAGTATTTTGGAAGGATGCTACTGGGCACAGGCATATATCACTGGAAAAAAACCATCAACGGCAGTCGGAGAATTCTGCGTGAGGGCTGACGGTCATAAATGGGAAGTTCAACTCACCGCCGATAGAATTGATATGCCCGACAGATAGAATAATCTGTTATTTATCAAAAAAGGAGATGACGTAACGTCATCTCCTTTTTTGATTTCTGGATATCTTGCATCTATTCTGTTGCGCGAGTAATCTGAGCGCCTAACAAGCGCAATTTTTCATCCACACGCTCGTAGCCGCGTTCGATCTGTTTTATGTTTCGAATGACCGATTTGCCGTCTGCTGCAAGCGCGGCGATCAACAGCGCCATCCCAGCGCGAATATCCGGGCTTTCCAATTTCTCGCTATATAGTTGTGTTCGTCCCTGCACAAGGCAACGATAGGGATCGCACAAAATGATGCGCGCACCCATTCCAACCAATTTGTCTGTAAAATACATGCGTCCAGAGAACATCCAATCATGAAATAGTATTGAACCAGATGTCTGAGTAGCCACGGTAATTGCGATACTGGTCAGGTCAGTGGGAAAAGAGGGCCAAATATTTGTCTTGATCTCAGGCACCGCGCCGTCAAGTTCTGAAACAATTTTTAATGATTGGTCGGCAGGCACAATCAGATCGTCGCCTTCCACTTTCCAGATAGCGCCTAATCTTCTGAATACCTGCCCGATCATCCCAAGATGACGCACACCTGCATTGCGAATACGCACTTCGCCATGCGTCACTAACGCGGCTCCCACAAAGCTGATCACTTCAAGATAATCGGGGCCAATCGTAAATTCGCCTCCATGCAAACGCTGAACGCCTGTAATATATAAAATGTTTGAGCCAATCCCCTCAATCTGGGCTCCTAAGGTATTCAGGAAATTGCAAAGTTCCTGCACATGCGGTTCAGATGCGGCGTTCCGTAAAATTGTTTGACCCCTTGCAAGCGTAGCCGCCATAATGGCATTTTCAGTGGCGGTAACGCTTGCCTCATCCATCAAAATATCTGCGCCGACCAGTCCATATGATGAAAATTCAAGCACACGGTCATAATGGATGGTAACTCCCAACGCGCGCAAAGCAAGGATGTGCGTATCCAGTCTGCGGCGTCCGATCACATCGCCGCCGGGAGGCGGTAAACGTAAATGACCCGCACGCGCGACCAGAGGACCAGCCAACAGGATCGAAGCTCGAATACCGCGACACAGGTCTGGGTCCAGATGCGAAACGTGAATATTTTTAGCGGTGATACGCCAGGTGTTGGCGTCCAAATCTTCCACGCTGGCATCCAGGCTTTCGATCAGTTTCCGCGCATCCAGCACATCTCGGATTTGCGGCACGTTATACAAAGTCACCGGTTCTTCGGTGAGAAGACAAGCCGCTAATAACGGCAGGGTGGCATTTTTATTGCCAGATGGAGTAATTTCTCCTTTTAATGGGACCCCACCCTCAATGACAAACTCTTCCATACGTAATTCTCCTCTGAAATAACCAAATTGAAAGGTGTTCTAAATTATTTGGGCTGCACATTACAATTTACTTACATCCATCTCAGGCACACCGTCTTGGTTTATAATGAATACAGATGAATATGGCGCTATTTCTTATTCCCGTCCTAACCGGATGGGTAGCTGGTTTAATCGTAAACTACTTTGCGGACGTGTTGCCTGTCACGCGCAAGTTCAGCGCGCCGGCTTGTCCGAATTGCAATTCTGCCTATGCTACCACAGACTATCTGCTTTTTCATGCCTGTCGAACATGCCGGCAACGCCGTTCTACGCGCACATGGTTTGTGTTTATATTTTTGATCGGCATCAGCGCCTACATTTGGACTACGCCGCCCAAATTAGGTTTTATATTGGGATCAATACTGCTGACTTATTTCGCGGTGGTCTTTGTGATTGACCTGGAACATAGACTGATCCTGCAAGTCACCAGCGCCTTCGGCGTCCTGCTCGCGCTTGGGCTTGGCTGGCTGAGTCATGGACTTGTTGCCACGCTGATAGGCGGTGTGGCGGGCTTCGGCATCATGCTTGCCATTTATTATCTGGGCGTACTCTTTTCAAAATACCGCACCAAAAAGATGCAGGAAACTGGACAGGAAGCGGACAATGAAGAAGCGCTCGGCGGCGGCGATGTGATCCTCAGCGGCATTTTGGGATTGTTGTTAGGCTGGCCGCTGATCTGGTTTAGCCTGCTTTTGGGAATTTTTGCAGCGGGGTTGTTCGGAATGGTATTAATTATCATTATGCTAGCCAGGCGAAAATATAAAGAACAGGCGCTGACGATGTTCATGCCTTATGGTCCTTTTTTGATCTCCAGCGCCTTCTTGATTATTTTTGTTCCACAACTGGTGCGCGCCATCGTGCCAAAATAAAAAGGAATGTCACTATGCTAAAGAAACTTACTATTAATAAAAAATCAAAAGCTCAGGCGCTGATTGAATTCGCGCTTATATTGACGCTGCTTTTAACGCTGCTCTATGGCATTATGGAATCCAGCCGCCTGTTGTTCATTTACGCGTCAACCGTGACAGCCGCGCGCCAGGCGGCGCGCTATGGTTCGGCAACAGGCAATAATACAGCCGGAACACCTTATTACAAGGATTGCGACGGAATTCGCGCCGCCGCCAGGAAATTTAGTTTTTTATCTGCTTTTACAGACGCTAACATTACCATCTCGTATGACCGCCCCGGCAAGGCTTGCACAACTAACAGCGATTGTACAGATTCCCCAAATATTTGCGACACTGCCGGATGCCGCACAACCCCCCCAGCCGAATTTGCATCCTGCACAGCGCTTGCCGCCAGCGGCTCTTCCTTACAAACCGGAGACCGTATCAAAGTGTGCGTCTCAACAACATGGCAGCCTATGATTGGATCGCTGGTGTTCCGAACGCCATTGCGTGGACCAAACTGTAACAACGTCATCTCAGATAATACCATTACCAAACGGAGCGAACGCACGATCATATCGAGCATATCCGTCGGCGTTGCCGCCGCGCCGGGAACATCCGGGTCTGGCGGCATTTCGCTTGTGACCACAGCTTCTCCAACAACTTACGATAAGGTTGGGCAGATAATCACCTATACATACACAATGACCAATACCGGGTCAGAAGATGTAGAGGGAGTGTTTACCTTAGCTTCCGATACTGCATTCGCCACTTGCGGCGCAGGTTACAAAATAAATCCCTCTACATCTTATACTTGTTATGGATCTTACACGATTACTCAGGATGATCTTGACCTAGGCTATGTAGAAAACCGGACCTCCGCATATACCAAAGGCGCTGGGTCAAACGAGACAATCACCACAGTAACTGCCTCCCAAGCCAAAAGACTAACAGTTGGATTAATCGCAACCAGCGATGCGGCTGGCGCAATAGTCATTAACAAGGCTCCGGCTGGCGTCACCATTTATTACACTTATACCCTTACAAACACAGGGAACGTAACGCTCACTTCGCCTGTTTTTACAATTTTAGATAACAAGCTCGGCGCTGTAACCTGCCCTTCGCCGGCAACGCTCGCCCCCCTCGGCGTATACCGTTGTAGCGGCGTCAAGACCTATACAATCACAGCCACAGACGTAACTAATGGAAAATTCGAAAATACCGCGACATTGACCTATACTCCAAACCCAATAACATCAACGGCAACAGCGACGGTCTATACTTCAAAAATAATTATTTTCGCTTCAGCGTCTCCCACAACTGCAACAGCCGTCAATCAAGTGATCGCTTATAGTTATTCAATTTACAATAACAGCGGAGCCAGCGTTGCTTCGCCGACCATTGCAATTACCAACCCCAGCTTCTCCCCCACTTTCACCGTAGACTGCCCAACCGGCAGTCTTGCAGATGGGGCTTCCGTTACCTGCGCGCCGCCTGCAACTACTCCAGCAACCTATACGATTACTCAGGCAGATATGGACGCCGGAACCGCCCTAACCCACACCGCGACAGCGACCAGCGGCGCCATTTCTTCCCCGCCAGTTAATGTCAGCGTGCTGGTTGTACAGAAACCTGAGCTTACATTAGCTATTAGCGGCGCCATACCGACTCTATCAGGCGATGGAATCACAACGGCTTCAATTACATTTTCGTATTTGGTGACAAACAGCGGAAACGTCACGCTCACACCCGCGATTAATTCCACTGTAAGAAATGACGCCGCTGCAATCCTTGCGACTTGCAGTCCAAGCGGTCCCATTATTCCCGGCGCAGCCACTACCTGCACCGGATCTTACGCCATAATCCAGGCGGATATTGACAATAATTATGTGGTCAACAAAGCCACAGCCACTGCCACTGCCGCCAGCGGACCTGTTTCATCAACTGAGCAAACCATAACTGTACCTGTCTATAACGGGGCGCGCCTGAAATTGGGAATAACAGCCAGTAAGGTCGGTACAGAGATCAGGTATGCCTACACTTTGACAAATACCGGAAATGCGTCAATCACATTCCCAGCGCCATACACCATTACATACACAATAACAGACAAAGCAGATCTCACCAACGCACCTCTATCGCCGATCCCATCCATATTTACTTGCGCCCCGGTCGCCGCAACAATCGGAATCAACTCGTCCACTCCATGCGCGACAGGGTCCAGCTTTATAACCACTCAGGCAACCGGCATACTTATAAATACAGCGACGGCAGAAGCGCCGCCTTTTACCGATCCGGCAGTCGTCATAACCGGCTCTGTGGAATATGATGTGAATTTATATTGCAAGATTACGCAAAGCGGTCCTATTCCCGAGAACGTCAGCAACAATACCAGCGCCTGGACCATCTATAACAAAACCAATCCTGCAAGCACACTTCACATCAAGTCGATCACCGTTTTCTGGGAAAGCACCGGTATCGCCTTAAAAGAAATTACCTTAGGCGGAGTCCCTGTATGGAGGGGATCAACAAAGACAAGCGGAATCGTCATAGACAAAGGCACAGGTAGCGCTGTCACAAACCCAGACTGGGACGACGGACTGGATTTCGTTCCAACACAAAGAGACATAACACTGCAATTCACATCCGTCACCTACAATATTCAGGTGCGTCTTGACTTTTTCGAATCCGATTGCTCAGCAGGACTCACCTCCGGCGGCAACGTGCAAAGAGAGCCATGTACATTACCGGGATCGCCCGTCATAAGTACTTTAAGCGGCAGTCAAACCAATGGAAATGTCAATTTGACTTGGACTCCCGCAAGCAGTAACGCCACCGGCTATAAGATTGAAAAATCCACGAACAACATCTTGTTCAGCCCAGCTCCTGTGGCCTCGGTTGGCAACGTCCTATTCGCAAATAATGTGGATACTATTCCAGTTGGCACGACACAATATTACAGGATCAAGCCGACCAACGCCTGTGGCGACGGCACATCATATAGCAACACCGTCACGGTTACGCGGCCCGTGAACAGGACTGTCACCGGCACAATTACAGAAACTGTCAGCAATATAACGCCGTCTGACATCACTATTACTGGTTCGGCTGGTGGAAGTTGCAGCAAACCCACATCAAGCACCTATACCTGTACAATGACGGAAGGTTCAGGCACTATAACCGTAGGCGCTTACTCCACAAATTGGAGCAACGGCACTCAAAAAACATCCAGAGACAACATGGTATGCCTCCTCAATCCTGTTACGATATACGGGACGCCATGGGGCGCTACAGCAGGTACCACTGGCGCTACTGACACCACTACATTTACATTCAGCGCTTTGAGCGCCAACGTAACCCGCGACATATTGATTTCCAACCAAGCCGCCGGTACGCCCAGTGGTGGATACACATGCTATCCAGGAACGATACCGTAAGCGCCCCTGCCAGCATAAAGGTGGCAGTCACTTTTGAGCGACTGTCACCTACGCAAAAGATATGTCGGGACTTTCGCTTGTCATGCGCTTCGACTACGCTCAGCGCGGATATTCTTCGTCCTGAGCGTAGTCGAAGGACAGTTTTGAGCGAAAGTCCTACATATAAAGAATTTCCTTGCAAAACCTTTAAGAGAAAAGATGAAAAATAATATTCCCCAAAAATCCAAACCGGAGCGCGCCCAAAGCCTGGTGGAATTCGCCATCAGCCTGTTGCTGATCCTGACGATATTAACCGGCGCAGTGGAAGTCAGCCTGGCTTTGTTTGAGTACATCACCCTCAGCAACGCCGCCCAGGAAGGCGCCTTGTACGGATCAATAAATCCAAACGATGGTCTAAGTATTCGCGCCCGCGTGAGAGACGCCGCGAACGATGGCGTAATGTTGAAGGACGACCAAATAGGAGTCGGCATTATGGGAAGCGGACCTTGTGAAAAAACAGACGCTGGCACGACCAATCAAATCAAGGTTACGATTACCTATTGGCATCAAATCATGATGCCGCTGGTAGGAACCTTCGTGGGAGAGCTGGTTGACGGCAAAAAGGTAATTCGCATGGATGTCAGCGCCACGAACACCATCCTACAGCCAGCCTGTCCTTGATGACTCAAAAATGAATCCGATTGCATCGCGCGAAAAAGGGCAGGCGCTTGTCATCATCGTCTTCTCGCTGATCGGCTTGTTGGGCATGACCGCCCTGGCTGTTGACGGCGGGAATGCGTACGCGCAAAAACTCGCGGTTCAAAACGCGGCAGATAGAGCCGCTTTGGGCGGCGCGCTGGCGCGTATTCGCGGCGGCGATTGGGTGAAGGTAACCTATCAGATCGCGGCGTCAAATGGCTATAAAAACGACGGCATCCACAATACTGTGAGGGTATACAGCCCGCCGCTCAACGGCGTTTATGCCGGGGATATAAACTATATACAAGTTCAGATCACCTCGCAAACGCGCACTTATTTCGCCAGCATCCTGGGAATAAATCAAATCCCGGTATCCGGCGAAACCGTGACGCGCACCAAAAGACCGGAGATTACACAGATCCTTGATGGCAGCGCCGTCATCTCTTTAGCGCCTACCAGCGATTGCGACAAGAAAAGGGCTTTCGATATTTCAGGCGAGTCCACGCTGGATATTGAAGGCAGTGGAATATTCGTCAACTCCAATAACCCAACCTGCGCCCTGACAACCTGGGGAAACGGCTCGATCCGCCTGGAAGACGGCGCGATCTCGGTCGTCGGCGGCGCGTCCATTCAAAAGCCGCAACTGCTAACTCCCTATCCTCCGCAGACCGGCGCGCCTGCCATTTCATATCCCCCGCCATTTATGTTACCGAAAGTAGGTTGTAATAAAGACGCGATGATTTCAGACGATGGAAAAAGCATGACCGCCGGAGATTGGGCGGATCAATTTCCGCCCGAAGGCGTGGTCGGCTTACAACCCGGCGTATACTGTCTCGGCGGCGACTTCATTGTCAGCTCTGGAGCGCTGGAAGGCAACGGAGTCGTTATTCTGGTCTCGAATGGACTTGTGCATCTTGGAGGCGCCATCAAACTTTCAGCGCCGCCTAATGGAAAATATAAAGGATTATTACTCTACGTGCCGATCAATAATCAACACATCGTCTCGATTAATGGCGATAGAGACTCCTCTTACAAAGGCACTATTCTGGCGCCCGGCTCGGAAATTCGGTTAAAGGGCAACGCTTCATCTTTCGGGTTTCACAGCCAGATCATCGGATATCGCATCATGTCAGACGGCATAAGCAACATCGTTATCAAATATAAAGATGAAGATAATTATGACGCCTTGACGATGCCCGAGATCGAAATTTCCCAGTAATTTGGACTGCTAATTTAATCAATAGACCTCTTGCATAAGTAAATTGTTGTAAACCACGAAGTCACCAAGACACTAAGCCACTAAGTTTTTCCCTTTGAGTCTTCGAGACTTTGTGTCTTTGTGGCAAAAAAAACGGACTTCTGCAAGAGATCAAATGAGTTACGCGCTGCGCTTCAACGCGGTGAGCGAAAGACGAACCGTCAGTCAGGCTTTGCCTTGCGGGTTGGGGGCTTGCGCTCTGATTTTTTCTTCAAGCCAAGCGCCTGGAGTTGGTTGGAGTCGTCGCCGTACTGCGCGACAACCTGATCTTTGACGCCGAGCAGCGCGTTGTGAAACTCCCATTCAGCGGCGACAGTGGTATCGCGGGCGGTTGCCAGCGCGTTCTGGATGTTGAGTTCCGCTTCCTGCGCGGCTTTCACCTTGTCGCGCTTGTCTGAAACTGCGGTTTTGGCGTAAGCGGGGTTGGAGGGGGCATAGTCGGCGAAGGATTGAAGGATAGTGAGGGCATTCATATCTGCCTGTAGGATAGTGGGACGAAGGCGTTTTGTCTCATTTTTAGCCATTTTTTACTCCTGTTTGCGCTATTTTACCAAATTTTTGCCATCATCTCATGAGATTATGCTTTGCGCTTGCAAGATTACTCTATAATCTCGTGAGATTATGCTTTGCGCTCGCAAGATTACCTTATAATCTCATGAGATTACGCCTTGCGCTTGCAAGATTATACTATCATCTCGTGAGATTATGCCTTGCGCTTGCAAGATTACTCTATCATCTCATAAGATTATGCCTTGCGCTTGCAAGATTATACTATCATCTCGTGAGATTATGCCTTGCGCTTGCAAGATTACTCTATCATCTCGCAAGATGATGCCTTGCGCTTGCAAGATTATTCTATCATCTCGTGAGATTATGCCTTGCATTGGTGAGCGCAAAAGCCGAGAGGAAGCCCATATTCCCACTCTATACCAGAGGTGAAGCCATCTGTTATCCCTCAATCATCATCTCCACCTTACACTTTACGCAGTTCAATCCCAAAGGGATAAAATGGTTTCTGTCACTTTGACACTCCTTATGAAAACCCTTATCCGCAGATGGCGCACATCGTCCCGACACTTGCACCAGCACGCAAGTGCAGGTGTGTCTTTCGGGAGATTTAGCAGATTTTTTAATGCCTTTTCTGCGTAATCGGCAAAATCTGCGAATGAATTAATCCATATTGAGAATTGCCGCTTCGGGGTCGTATGTTTTTTGCGTAAGGCGAGTTAATCAATTATAATTTCGGCATATCAAAGGAGGCGCAACGACAATATCTTTGGGAAAGATAGCGCATGATCCTTCTATAAATTAAGAAGGATGACGAGGACGAGGGTTCTCTATCGCGAGATGGAGTTAACGACCTTTGCTTCTCCCTCTCCTACTAGGAGAGGGCCGGGGTGAGGTCGGAAAATCGAAAGTTCAGCGGAAGCCCTTCGGGTGAAGCCATCACCCTTTCTCTTTCCCCCAGTAAGAAAACCAACGCGGACAAAACTCAAACAAAACCGCGCGGAAATGGCTAAATCGAAAATCAAACTGGAGGATCCCATTATGTGTGGAATCGTCGGATATATCGGACCGCGCGACGCGGTGCCGATCATCCTGAATGGCTTGAAGAGGCTGGAATACCGCGGCTATGACTCGGCTGGTATAGCTGTCTTAAACGGCAACCAGATCGAAGTCCGGCGCGAAGCGGGCAAGTTATCCCAACTGATCGAAAATGTCAGCCAGTCGCCAATCAAAGGCGCGCCGGGAATCGGTCACACGCGCTGGGCGACGCATGGCGCGCCATCCACGCGCAACGCGCATCCGCATCTCAGTAATTCGGGACGCGTGGCGCTGGTGCATAACGGCATCGTGGAAAATTTTCTGGAACTCAAAGATGAATTGACCGCCGAAGGCGTGACCTTCAACTCAGAGACCGACACCGAAACCATCGTGCATATTGCAGAACATCATCACGCTTCCGGCATGGGCTTGATAACTTCTGCACGCAAAACATTCAAGCAGATACAAGGCGCAAATGTTGTGGTCATGCTCTCTGCCGATGAACCGGATAAGATCGTGACGGCGCGCATCGGCAACGCCGGCGGCGTGGTAATCGGGCTGGGCGATGGCGAAAATTTTATCGCTTCGGATATTCCCGCCATCCTTGAACATACGCGCAAGGTTATCTTTCTTGAGTCGCATCAAATGGCAATCGTGAAATGCGACAGCGTGCGCGTGGAAACGTTGGACGGGCAGGAAGTGAGACCTGAAATCCACATCATCAACTGGGATTCAGTCTCGGCGGAAAAAGGCGAATACCGCCACTTCATGCAAAAAGAAATTCACGAGCAGGTGCGCGCGCTGACCGATACGTTGGCGGGCCGCGTGGACTTTAAGGAGGGTCGCATCCGTTTGCCGGAACTAAACCTGACGCCCGAACTTGCCAAATGTATTCAACGCATCTACATTACCGCGTGCGGCACAGCCGCCTACGCGGGCATGGTCGGAAAATACCTGATCGAAAAAATAGCGCGCATTCCGGTCGAAGTCATGATCGCTTCCGAGTTCCGTTACTGCGACCCGATCATTGACGAAAATACGGTGGTACTTGCCATTTCGCAATCCGGCGAGACCGCGGATACGCTCGCGGCGATGGAAGAGGGACGCCGAAAAGGCGCGTTGATCTGGAGCATTGTGAACGCCATCGGCTCGCAAGCCATGCGCGTGGCGGATGGAAGCATCTCGATGCAAACCGGACCTGAAATTGGCGTGGCTTCCACCAAGGCTTTTACCGCGCCTTTGGTTGACCAGTATATGCTGGCGATTCTGCTGGCTGACCTGCGCGGCGTGATTGACGACAAGACTCGCAAGTCGCTGGTCTCTGACTTGAGACTTGTACCCGATCTGGTCGGACGCACGCTCAACGCCGAAAATGAAATTGAAAAAGTGGCGCACGTTTTGAAAGACATCCGCGACTGCCTGTATCTTGGGCGCGGAATCAACATGCCGATTGCCTATGAAGGCGCGTTGAAGCTAAAGGAAATTTCATACATCCATGCCGAAGGTTATCCCGCGGGCGAGATGAAGCACGGACCGATCGCGCTGATTGACGAGAATATGCCGGTAATCTGTATCGCGCCGAAAGACCCCTGGCACGAGAAGATGATCTCGCAAATCCAACAAGCCAAGGCGCGCGGCGGAATCGTCATCGCGGTCGCAACCGAAGGCGATGAACTGATAAAAAGTATGGCCGATCATGTCTTGTGGGTCCCCGAAGCGCCATGGATGCTTTCCCCCATCGTCACAGTAATCCCCTTGCAATTGCTGGCGTATCACATCGCCACCATCCGCGGACTGGATGTTGACCAGCCGCGTAATCTGGCGAAGAGCGTCACGGTGGAGTAGCGTGGTGAGTGATGAGTAATAAGCAATGAGTAATAAGTCGAGCACGTTTTGTTTTAAATACCATCAGCTCCCGTTTTCTTTAAGAAAGCGGGAGCTGATATTTTTACGGAGTTGATGTTATCGCGGGCGGTGGCGGCGTACCGGCAAGCGTTACAGTTGCCAGCACACCGGAAGAAATTGACGTACTTGTCGGCGGACGAGTCGCGGTGGCTGTCACCAAATTGACGGGGATCACCAGCGTCTGACCTACATAGATCGCGTTCGGATCGGTCAACTTATTTTCTTTGATAATATCCGCTTCCGTGCTGTTGAATAGCGCCGCGATACCCGCAAGCGTATCTCCAGATTCAACCGTGTAATCAACTTTGCTGCCGCGAACAAGATTGGATGGAATTGGCGTGGACGTTGGCAATTGATAACCTGGATTTGGCAGGAGCAATACCAAACCTGGATAAACGATCTGGGTGGTCGGGTCAATACCGCCGCCAGTCGTTTCGTTATACGGATTCAACGCAACGATCTTTTTAATGCCATCATTACCCAGGTTATACTTTCCCACGATAGTAGTCAGGTTGTCGCCTTCCTGAACAGTATAAAAGAAAGGTCGGTCAGGAGTCGGTGACGATGTGATCGTAGCCGTCGGCGTGATGGTTGGAGTCTCAGTCGGCGTGGATGTGCTGGTCGGCGTGAAAGTAACGGTTGGAGTCGGCGTCTCGGTGGCGAATAGCGCGTTGAGCGGTTTACTCGGTCCCATGAGCCAAACGACAAGCAGAGCTATGCCGCCCAGAATCAACAAACCCGCGAGTAGATATACAACATTAAAGCTTCTGCGCTGGCGGCGTTTGCGATAGGAGTTGATCACATCGGAGCTATTATTGGATGATGGCGGTTTATTCATATTCATGGTCATTTTAGTTTCCTTTACAGCAGAGGCGCATCGTGATGGAATCATTCCGCCTGACGCGGTGAAATAATTCTACCTGAATTTTATGGATTATGGGAATGGAGTCTGAAATTGCAGTAAATCGCAAATCATATTAGCGTTTGAAATTCTTCAAATGATCTTTCAGATATTTCCCGGTATAGGATTCCTTAATTTTCATCACCTGTTCCGGCGTGCCTTCGGCTATCAACTCACCGCCTCTATCGCCGCCTTCGGGACCGAGATCAATCAACCAGTCCGCGACTTTGATGATGTCGAGATTATGCTCAATGATCAAAACCGAGTTGCCCGCGTCCACGAGTCTTTGTAACACTTCGATCAACTTGTGTACATCCGCGGCGTGCAAACCGACAGAGGGTTCATCCAAAACATAAAGCGTACGTCCAGTGGCTCGGCGCGATAATTCTTTCGAGAGTTTCACGCGTTGCGCTTCGCCGCCTGACAATGTTGTCGCGGGTTGACCGACGCGCACATAACCAAGCCCCACTTCCTGCAACAACTTCAACTTGCTTAACATCGGCGGATAATTTTTGAATTCGCCCAGCGCGTGGTCAACGGTCATATCAAGGACATCCGCGATGCTGTATTTATCGTGGAACAATACTTGCAAAGTTTCGCGGTTAAATCGTTTACCGTGACACACATCGCATGGCACATACACATCCGGCAAAAATTGCATTTCGATTCGCAGTTCGCCTTGTCCCTGGCAGGCTTCACAACGTCCGCCATGCACATTGAAAGAAAATCGTCCGGGCTTATAGCCGCGCATTTTGCTTTCGGGCAATTCGGCATATAGCTTGCGAATTTCATCAAACAATCCGGTGTATGTGCCGGGATTCGAACGCGGCGTTCTGCCAATAGGCGATTGATCAATGTTGATAATCTTGTCGAGATGTTCCACGCCGTCAATGCGTTCGTGCGCGCCCGCGCTCGTACGCGCAAACATCAACTTTGCGGCTAACGCGTTGTACAGAATATCGCTCATCAACGTGGATTTCCCCGACCCCGAAACGCCTGTGATACAAACCAATTTTCCAAGCGGGATCGAGACATCCATGCCCTTTAGATTATTCGCGGACGCTCCGACAATCGTCAACGATTTGCCGTTTCCTTCGCGCCTCTTCTTCGGGACTTCGATCTGCTTGCGCCCCGAAAGATATGCTCCAGTCAATGACTTTGGGTGCACTAAAATCTGCTTCGGTGTGCCTTCCGCGATGACCTGTCCGCCATGTTCGCCTGCCGCGGGACCCAGGTCAATGATCCAGTCGGCTTCACGGATCGTTTCGTCATCATGTTCAACTACTAAAACGGTGTTGCCTAAATCTCTTAATCCTTTGAGCGTTTCCAGCAAACGCGCATTGTCGCGCGGATGCAAACCAATCGAAGGTTCATCCAGCACGTATAACACGCCGACCAGCCGCGAGCCAACTTGAGTCGCGAGACGAATACGCTGCGCCTCTCCGCCAGATAATGACGTTGCCGAACGATTAAGCGTGAGATAGTCCAACCCAACATTGACAAGGAAATTCAATCTTTCATGGATCTCTTTGATGACGCGTTCGGCAATCGCCTTTTGGCGTGACGTCAGCGCGGATTTACTCGCGGTGAGTTTCTTCACCCATTCCAGAGTCTGCAAAATGGGCCAGGATGTGACCTCAATGATATTTGCATCGGCGACTGTCACAGCCAGCGCGGCGGGATTGAGACGTTTACCGTTGCAATTGGGACAGGGACGGTCTGACATAAATTCGCTGATCTTCTCGCGAATCCACTCAGAGTTTGTCTCACGATAACGACGTTCCAGATTTGTGATTACGCCCTCGAACGCGCGCGTGAACTTGAATTCATTTCCATTTGAGTTCCTGTAACTCATTTGAATTTGTTTTTCGCCCGTGCCATACAGCACGATATTTAGTTGTTCTTTCGTTAATTCGCGCACTGGTTTATCCAGGTCGATTTTGTAAACGCGCGCGGCGGCTTCAAGTCCCTGCCAGTAGTAACCGCCTTCTTCTTTCGGTCCACTCCATTCCATGCTGGAGATAGCTCCCTCGTTCAGAGACCGTTCAGGATCCGGGATGATGCGCTCCGGGTCTATCTCCAACTTTGAGCCGAGTCCCTGACAATCTGGACATGCGCCTTGCGGCGTGTTGAATGAAAATGTGCGCGGCTCTATTTCCGAAATACTCACGCCATGTTCAGGGCAGGCGAGGTGTTCGGAGAAATTCAGGTCGATGGTTGCAGGTTGAAGGCTGGAAGTTGAAGATTGACTTTCAACCAAGTTAACAGTTAAATATCCTTCGCCAAATTTTAATGCCGTTTCAATCGAATCTGTTAAGCGCGTACGCGCGGCTTTCTTTTCCTCTTTATCGCCCTCATGGGAAATAACGAGACGATCCACAACCGCTTCGATGGTATGCTGCTTGTAACGATCAAGTTCGATTTCATCGTCAAGCGAATGAGGGACTCCATCCACGCGTGCGCGCGTAAAACCAGCCTTGTGAATCTCTTCAAATACGGTTTGATAGGTTCCTTTGCGAGCGCGCACCAGCGGAGCGAGAATCAAAATACGCGCGCCTTCAGGAAGTTTTTCGATATTATCCACAATCTCCTGCGCGGACTGTTTGACCACTTCGCGTCCACACACAGGACAATGCGGAATGCCCGCGCGCGCAAAAAGCAAACGCATGTAGTCGTAGATTTCAGTAACGGTACCAACCGTCGAGCGCGGATTGTGACTCGTGGATTTCTGGTCAATCGAAACGGCGGGGGAAAGTCCGTCAATATAATCCACATCCGGTTTATCCATCTGACCGATGAACTGACGCGCATACGCGGACAAGGACTCAACGTAACGCCGCTGACCTTCCGCGAAGATGGTGTCAAATGCAAGCGACGATTTTCCCGATCCAGATAAGCCGGTGATAACCACAAACTTATCGCGCGGAATCTCAACTGTGATATTCTTCAAATTATGGACGCGCGCGCCTACGACGCGAATGACATTGGGTGACATGGTTCTCCTATTAAGCGGTAAAATTATAGCACAAATGTTTTATTTTTCAACCCATTCAGCGGGTTGAATTTCAAACACGATGATACGGGGAGATTAATTCTTTTTCATCTTTCATCTTTCAATTCGCGTTATACTCACTGTAACTTCTCAAATCCGGCGGTGTTATATTTGCAAAGCCCGCCGGTAAGGTTTTAATCTTGATCTTGCCAGAACTTGAACACAACGAAAAAGAAATTCTTGAGCGCGCTTCGCAGGGCGATAAGGATGCGTTTGGCATTCTCTATGAACATTATGTGGAGCGTATTTATAACTATGTATATTATCGGACGGGAAACACCCACGATGCGGAAGATTTAACCGCGCGCGTCTTTCAACGGGCGATGAAACATATTGTGAATTACACCGATCATGGAGTCCCGTTCTCGGCGTGGTTATATCGTATCGCCCACAATCTGGTTGCCAACTGGCACCGCGACCACAGCCGCAAGCAGGAAATTCCGCTTTATGATTTGCCTCTTCTGCAATCCAAAGGCGGTCATCCGGAAAAGAATCTGGTACATTCACAGGAACAGGATGCTCTGCTCAAATTAATCAGACACATGCCCCCGGACCGACAAAGTTTATTGATCTTGAAATTTGTTGATAACATGTCTAATGCTGAGATTGGCGAAATCATGGGACGCAGCGAGGGCGCAGTTAAGAGTCTATATCACCGCACGCTTCTGGCGCTACGCGACCAGATTGGCGATCAAAACATCACTTTAGAAGGAGAATGAACCATGTTGAGAATTGTGACTGACGGCGCTGTTGACCTGCCTGACGAATGGCTGGCGGAATACGATATTCAAGTAATCCCGATCAACATCCACTTCGGCGAGAAGACCTACTTGCAATACGTTGATCTCGATTTACCTGCTTTCTATAAACTGGTAGATGAAAAAAATTCTGCGTTCCCTAAAACATCCCAGCCATCTCCGCACCAATTTGTAGAATTCTACAAAAAGATTGCCAAAGAAGGCGACACCATTCTTTCCATCCACATCACCAGCAAACTTTCCGGCACATACGCATCGGCAGTAGCCGCCGCGGGTGAAGTGCAGGGAATGTTCAAAGTTGTGCCGGTGGATACGCTTGGCGGTTCGATAGGAACCGGCTTTATGTGCCGCGCCGCCCGTCAAATGGACCGCGCCGGTAAAAGCGCAGATGAGATCGTTAAATATATCGAATCCGTTCGCGAAAAAGTTTTAATCATCCTCACGCTTGACACGCTAGACTATGCCCGCCGCAGCGGGCGCGTCGGCACATTCTCAGCGGCACTGGCTTCATTATTGAACGTCAAACCAATTGCCGTGTTAAAAGACGGGCTGGTCAACATGGTGGAAAAAGTCCGCACACGTAAAGCCGCCCTGGAACGCGTATTAGAAATGGCGAAACAATCCCATGGCAACCAACCGGTTCTTCTGGGCGTAGTCCATGCCCGCGATCTGGCTTCGGGACAGGCTCTGATGGAAGAAGCCAAAAAACGTTTGAACGTAAAGGAAGTTTTTCTTACCGACCTCTCGATCTCGCTGGCAATCAACTTTGGACCCGGCACAGTGGGACTGATTCTTTATCCAGCGGAATAAAGGAGATTATATGTCCCCAGAACTTGAACTGGATAAACTCGAAGCGCATCTAGCCGGGACATTGAAGCCGGTCGCGCCTCCGAGGAATTTTATTCGCGGCTTACGCGGGCGCATTCACATTCCGCCGCGTGAAGAGATTGTATTGCGCCTGCGCGATTGGAATAGATTGCTTCTTGCGTTTGGAAGCGTTATGTCAGGCATATTGGTAATCTTGACAGTGGCGCGCGCGCTCTTCCACTTGTTTGGACGCAGAAATATCGCCTAAACAAAAATAACAAATAGACTCCAAGGAGAAATTATCTTTGGAGTCTATTTATTTTAACAACGCGTCACAAAGTTGTTTTGCCTCTGCCACAAGATCGGCATTAATGGGCAGTTTGAATTCATCGGTGACGCGCGCGGTCAAATGGTCGGCGATCAGTTTCAAGTCCGGGGAAAGATGCAGATCCTCTTTAATCAGATTCAGCAGATCGTACGCGCTGGCGCTCGGTGGGCGAATCCCGCGGCGAGCCAGATATTCCCGAATTGCCACGCCAGCCGCGCGCCGCGCACAGACGCGCGCTTGCCCTTCGTTGCCTTTTGCGCGAGCTTGTTCGGCGCGTTCAAATTCAAGTTGCAGTTCATTCTGCCAGTTTGTCAAAGTAAGATATTGTAAACCTGAACTACTTGCGAGTACAATTCAAATTATGCTCGCTGAATTACAAAAACGTATCGCCGGTAAAAATGTTCTGATGCTTGGGGTGGGAAACCGCGCGCGCGGCGATGACGGGATCGGCTCTTATCTCGCGCGGCGTTTACAAAAGAAAATTGACATTCCCGTTATTGACGCCGGGGAGATGCCGGAAAAATCGCTGGCGCTGATCGAGTCTTCCGGCGCTGATTTGATATTGATCGTGGATGCGGCGGATATGGGCGTCACTCCAGGCGAATTTTCCTTGCTTGAGTTAGATAACTTGAAGAACATGGGCATTTCTACTCATACGGCGAACCTGTCTCTGTTGTTCAATATTATGCCCAAGCAAAAACGTCCACATGGATTGTTGATCGCAGTGCAACCCGGTTCCACTTCCGGCAATCAACTTTCATCCGAAGCCCGCAATGCGCTGGATGGTTTGGAGCAATTGTTTTTACAGTTATTTAGAAAAGAACAGAAATAAAAAATCCGCCTGAAAATCAGGCGGATTTTTGTTTATTCAACGAAGCGATACTTTAGGAGCGCCCAAACTGCTTCGAACGCGTCGTGTAATTTGATCTTTTTGCCTTGTGTATAATCTCGCGGATTAAAGGTGATCGGCACTTCGTAAATGCGGTAGTGACGCTTAAGGATTTTTGCCGTGAACTCCGGTTCGAAGTTAAAGCTATTGGCGTGTATTACCATGCCTTCGATCACTTTGCGGCGGAAAACTTTATAGCCGGTTTCCATGTCGCTTAAGATGGTGTCGTAAAGCAGGTTGGTCATGAAGGTCAGCATTATATTTGCAAGCATGTGCCAGAACATAGTCGCGCGGCGCGGTCCGCCGAGGAAACGTGAACCATAGACAACATCTGCGATGCCTTCTTCGAGAGGCTTGAGCAGAGCCGGGTAATCGCGCGGATCGTATTCCAAGTCTGCGTCCTGGATCAGCAATATGTCGCCTTTTGCCGCGCTCATTCCCGTGCGGACAGCCGCGCCTTTGCCTTGATTCTTTTCGTGCAAGATGATACGCACACCATGCTTGCCGTCCAGTTTTTTGAGGACATCGCGTGTGCCGTCTTTCGAACCATCATCTACGATTATGATCTCAGCCGCCATTTTGGTGGCTTTGACGCGCTTGAGGATTTCCTCAATGCTTTCGACTTCATTGTAAACAGGGATTATGACAGATAGTTTCATATTGCGTTGCATTATAAACGAAAAGCAATAAATGGCGCTACTGTGATTGTTCAAAAGTTGGTAAAGAGGTGGTTTAATGGGATTTGCGGAGCGACCTGCCAGCCACTCCGCAAATAAAACAAGAAACGGACGAGCAAATTATATGCGTTTGAAACT
>Ga0315268_10001677_pt1 | contig 25560 bp, 30 predicted proteins | sample C1_top_MG_FD_204535 | JGI IMG/M metagenome (GOLD analysis project Ga0315268, IMG submission 204535) | Sediment microbial communities from Yellowstone Lake, YNP, Wyoming, USA - C1_top | ecosystem: Environmental > Aquatic > Freshwater > Lake > Sediment | place: USA: Wyoming | collected 2017-08-01
CGAGAAAAGGCGAGAGAATATCAAAGAAAGAAACGACTCGTATAAATTCTTCTAACAAAACTTCCAAAAAATAAACAACAAAAAATATAAAAATTCAATATATTTTTATATTTTTTATATCATCATTATATATAATGATTACTATTAGCATTCAAAAACCGAAATCTTCACAAATGAACCGAGTTATGAAAGGGTGTGGTATGCGTGTCGTTGAAGGCGACCACGCCATTCAAGTTAAAAAGGAATTAGCACGAAAAATTAAAAATGCTTTCGCGAAGGGTAAAGCTCATACGCTCTATTCAGGAGATTTTGAATTTGAAGGGACGGGATTACAAGATACATTTAATAAAGCGAAAAAAGCAATATCAAAAGAAGTTAAGCAAACCGCAAAAGAAGTTGGCCGTGAAGCAAAACGAGAGGCAATTCGCGTTGGCCGTGAATTGAAAAAAGAAGCTATAAAAGAAGGAAACGTTTTTGTTAATGACATCGCAAAGCCTTATTTGAAAGAGCTTGTTACGGCGGGCATAATTGGTCTTGGAGGCGCCGCAGCAGTAGCACAACCCGAACTTGCGCCGTTTATAGGTGTTGGAACACTTGCGGCCACATCTTATGCCTCATCGCTTATTGACAGTATTGGCAGACCAAAGCCAAGGCCAAGCCCCGAAATATACGAATACGATTATGCTAACGAATATGTGCCACCACCAACAAGAGCCCCGCAAGTTCAAGAAGTCGTGCAACCTGTGAGAGAGGTCATTCATACGCCAATGCGAAGTGTTAGCGACTCGCAACAACAATTGATTGGTTACGGGTTAAAAAATACCGAAAAGAAAGGTTGTGGTCTATTTGCGGGAGGTCGGCTTGTAACCGAGAGCAGAGGGCTTCACCCTTCACTACAAGAGCAGAACCCGTCGTTTTATTTAAATCGCAATCTATTACCTGCATATATTCAAAATTCAATGTATAATTAAGAAGCATCAATTATTCATATTTAATATAAGTTCCAATAACTTGAGCACTTGATGTTCCCATATCTTCAGCAACAGATGCCATTTTCCTATTTTTTTCAATTTCATCACCAAAACGGTCTGTTAAAAATGAATGTCGAAGCAAATTTACAGAACATTTCTTACCGAATATTTTTTCAAGCCGTTGATTCAGTTTAACACTCGACAATTTTTCACCATTTGAATCAAATAATAAAAATTCATTATTATTTGTTTTAATCCATTTTTTTAAAATACTTAATAATTCCTTGGGACAACTAACCCTTTGTTCGTTATAGAATTTTGCGGTTTTGTATTTGTTAAACACAAATACGGTTTTATCAAAATAATTGTCGGTTTCTTTATCTATATTTTGAACTTTGAATTCGGTCCAATCCAAAGACCGTCTTGGCGGTATGAAAATTCCCGACATTAAACAAAGAATAATATATTGTTGTATTGCCTGTAAGTCAGTCATATTTAATTTAGACTTCTTATAGCACGACATAGCATCTTGCTTGTGTTCGTTAAAAATACTTTTAATTTCATCTTGGGTGACCCAGTTAGCCTGTTGTGATTCGCTTTTCTCCATTTTTTTAGCGTCTGCTGTATAATCTTTAATATCTTCTAACATTTCCTTTCTATAATCATTATTATTTGAAATGACAACCAATGCGGATAATATTGTTTTCCTTTTATTTGGAGGTAAATCTTTTAAAAATTCCAATATTTTTTTTGACTCGTCATAATCTTTCTTGTCAATTGATCCACCAAAAATTTTAGAATGCAATGATCTCAAAATAGAAGTATAAGTTTTTAAAGACCCCTCGCTTAATGTGGGTCGCAGTTTTTTCAATTCAGCAGTCAAATCCATTTATATATATTCCTTATATAAAAAAATAATCCTAAAATTAATATTTAATTAATTTAGAAAAATTGGGGCTTAAATGAAGAATTAAAATAACAAATATAAATATGGAACTCACGAACTGCAAGATTTACAAATTGACAGGAACAACACAAGAAGGACAAGAATTAATTTATGTTGGAAGCACACGACAACGAATAAGCCAACGATTGGCAGAACATAGATATGAAAATAAAATGAAACGAAATAATACTTCTTCTATTAAAGTTTTAGATTGTAAAAATTATAAATTGGAAATAATTGAGTCGTATAATTTAGTTTCTAAAAAAGAATTATTGACTCGTGAAAAATATTTTATAAATTTTTTCAATTGCGTCAATAAACATAACAAAATGACACCATTGCCCGCTAAAATTTTATAGATGAGTCGTATTTTTTTATTATCATTTTTCGTAATAAAAAAATATATTTATAATTTTCAATAAATCTCGTGTGCTACCCTACGGCGTTTCTCACGCAATTCTCGTAATACTTATCTCTCCAGTAAAATCATAACTACCGGTAGCAAATCCCCTTAAAACATTTAAACGTAAAACTCCTGCTGTGGTTTGTTGATAAGTAAATGAACTTGTCACTTCTTGAATATCTCCAGCCGTATAAACTTCGGATACGTGTGTCCTAATCACAGAACCTGTAAAATCCACAGCCGTTGTCACTGCACCATCCAGTGTTGGTGAAACATAGTTATTTGACCGAGTTATCGTCCCTGCTGAAATTACTGTCGTTAGCACGCTAAAATGGATAAGCCAAACGCCTATTGGAATGGTGGATGTCGTTAATATAGTTTTTGACACTCCCGACGTCACTGATGTTGGAGTTCCTAATTCCTTTAAATAATAACCTAAACTTTGACTTGACGCAAATGGAAATGAATAACTTGCCGGAGTAAAGGTTAATCTATTATTAATACTTACTTGCCCAGCAAATGAGTTTGTTCCTGTATTTGTAAATGCGTTTGCTGCTGCTAATTTTGGAAGTAAATTTCGGTCAAATGTTGAATAATCACTAAATTCTAACCAATAAACCGTAGTAAGATAAAATCCAGCAACTAATGTCGTTTGAAGTTTATCCGAAGCAAGTAAAGTAGTATTTGAATTTACACCACCACTACCCAAGTCGTCCAACGAAATTATCTTGACAGCACCAGGGGAAGTTAGAGTTATATTTATATTATTTACAACTTTTACTAAACGAATTATATATCCTGCGTCAGCAGTTGTTATTGTTGGTAATTCAATTGTTAATGGTGAAGTAGATGTCCTAATTACATAAGTTTGTGCTAAAGGAAATGTTAAGGTGAATGTAGCATTAGTATCAATATTTAAATATTCTATTAATTTATACCGATTTCTAAATGTTATATTTGAACCAAAATTAGTATTCCCATTAATTGTGTTGGTGCTGTTGGCAGTTCCAATTGCTAATGTTGAACCTGTAAATAAATTATTATATATTGCGTTTGTTGAAGCACTTGTAGTATTGCTTTGTATTAAACTTGAACCTGTTATATTTCCACCTACATTTACTTGTCCGTTAAATGTTGTTAAACCTGCGGTGGAAATATCTGTTTTTGTTTTGCTTAAATAAAGTAAATCTGCTTCTGCCTGTGATAACGAAACCGTCGGTTGATTAAATAAACTTGAATTAAACTGTGTTATATCTTCGGAAGGGGGATTATATGCACTCATTATATAATATTATGTTATTTTATTTTTTTTTTAAAGTATTTCTTTTTACACGACTAACCTATTCTCGTGAATGCCATCGCTCCTACAATTCCATAGGTGCCTGTATATGTGCGGGCGACTGTTATTCTAACCTGTCCTGCGGTTGTTTGATAATATGTAAATGACGATATCATTAAATCAACCTCGTTGAGTGCGAAAACTTTTGGAACAGTAGAACGAATAACAGCGCCTAAATATGGAACTGCTGACGATAACGGTTGATTTTGAACAAGTGATACATACGATTGGGCGGCGGATATTGTGCCTGCTGCGATACAAGTTGTTTCAATAGTGAAATCAATTCTCCATATTCCTACAGGTATAGTTATAGATGTATTAAATATTGTTTCTGGACTAAATACACTTGATACATTATAAGATGCTCCTGTTTCTTGATAATAATAACCTAAATTTTTATTTGATGGAAGGGGAAATGAATAGGAACTCGCATTCAAAGTTATTATACCGCCAATTGAAACCGTTCCACCTATTACGACATCTTGAGGTAGTGACGCATTGCCACGAATACTGACTGGAGTATTTGTTCCACCGATTGTTAATGTGCCTCCTGTGACATCATCAAAAAGTGTGTGTGTTCCTGTTAAGTCCCCTGGAATTGATTTTATTAGTTTTGTTGTAAATTGAACTGCTGCTGCTGTTGTTACTCTACCTTGTGAAACGGTGAATTGAGAATTATTAGCGAATAAAAAATCAACTGAACCGCCTACCGGTGACAAATTTTGAAGACGAAGGTCTGGACCAATCTGTTCTACATTAGAATAATTGGTTGATGATGTTGTTAATATTAAAGATGCTCTTGTTGCATTATTAATTTCTACATTATTTGTAAAAGTTTTAAGACCGTTTATGTTTTGTGTTAAAGTATTTGTTCTATCTACAAAATTAGTATCTACATAATCCTTACGAGTTAAATGATTAACTGCGGAAGGAGTTGCTACACTACTAATTGGTGTAAAATTGTTAAATGTTGCTTGTTGATTAAGAGTAGTTGCTCCATTAAGTGTGTTACTTGAAGCACTATTACCAATCGTAAGAACTGCTGGGGCAATCATATTTGTAAAAAGTTGATGGGCTGTTGATGCCGTAGATGTGCTATTTATTTGTCTTGTATTTAATACTTGTCCATCTGTGATTGTTGTAGTCCCACCTATATTAACTTGCCCATTAAATGTCGTCAGCGGTGCAGTTGATGTATCTGATTTTTTTTTGCTTAAATAAAGTAAATCTGCTTCTGCCTGTGATAAAGTATCCTCTGCTTGATTAAATAAACTTGAATTAAATGTAGGTAAATTTTCTAATGGTGGTAAATACGAAGTCATTTTATATAATATAAACATAAAAAAATTGAAATCATTTTTCATAAGTATTTGATACTACATAAACAACAATATATAATTTAAAGAATGAACTGCTATTGCCAAGCCGACTTTGATTTACGATGTGCGTGTCATCCTGTTGCCGATTACCGCCGTCTGCGAAAAGACGAGCGGGGAAGAAAACACGATTTTAGAAAATGCCCGATGCGATTTGAGACTTGCATAGAATTCATATTGAACGACTATGAATTATATAAAAGCGTTGAAACAGGACCAACCGAAAAAAAAAGAATCGCCGCTTTAAAAAAAATCATCACTAGAATATTCAAATTATCCGTCGCCGATTTTGAAATTATATTAAACAACTATATTACTCAATACGACAATTTAATTAATAACTTGCAGGAATCCCGCGGAGAAGACGAAGCCGCCGAAGAAGAAGATGGATACGAAACACTTGTATATTTAAAATAAACTTTAAAAATGTTATAACTTACCAAGCAAATAAGGTATTAATTTAATATAAAATAAAAAAATGTAATTTATATTTTTTTTAAATAGATACGAAATATTTAATAATTTGTAATATAAACTTCATTAATTATCTGTTTAGTAGAACCTTGAAAAGTTCCCCCAAGTTCGTACATAGTTTTAATATTATGAATATGAAACTCTTTAAATAAATTACGAATTGTTGGCGAGTCATTATATGATAACATAAATTTACCCTTTATTTTTTTAACAGCATTATACATATCTTGTGGGTCAACAAAATTAGAGTAATCTTTACTTGCTTCATAAGGAGGATCTAAATAAAAAAATGTATTTGAATTATTATATTTATCAATAAGTTTTTCAAAAGATAAATTAGTGATTTTAACATTTTTTAGTCTATCTTTATATTTAATAAAATCTGTATTTTGTAATATATACTTACTTGTTGGATTACTATATGTTCTACCTTGTGCGTAAAAAGAAGTTTTAATAATAATTAATAAGTCAATCCAAGTTTTATTTGGCTTATCTAGTAATTGTTTAAATTTTGTTTTAGATAAATATGGAATTGGTTTCAATTTTTCTATAAGGTCACCCTCAGTTTTAACACCTTTAAAAATATCATATACGATATCATCAAGGTCGTTTATAATTTCGGTTTGAGATTGATAAGGTTTTCTAAAAAATATATTTCCTGCACCTATAAACGGCTCAACATAAGTTGTATATGAATTTGGATCAGGAAATAAAGATATTAATTTATTAGCAATTTTACTTTTACCACCCATGCGGCCAAAAAAACTTCTTAATGGGTCAATCTCCATAATATTAAAAAATATTTTAAGATAAAAAATATTTTTTGATATTTTTTTTTAAATATAGTTAACTTTTTAAAATAATTATTTATTTTAAATTATTCATTTGCTCTACTACATAAAAGTATTTTTCACTACAATGAACTTCTAATAAAAATTCACTATCAAGAATACCGCATAAAATTATTTTAATTTGATCATTAAATGTTATTTCCTCATCAATGTCATCATCATCACCTTCATTATTACAATGAACGATCTTGCATAAGTTTCTCATTATTGTAATATCTTCCATTGTAATATTATAATAAAATCTTTCTATACATTCATCATCTAGTGCTTGAAAATAAACATCTTTAAATTCATCTACGCGGTCTTCATCATCCTCATCGTATATATCAATTTCATCTGCTTCTAATATTTCAGTTACCTCTTCTTTTTTAAAAAGAACAAATTGAAATGAAGATTCTATAAATCTATTTATAAAATCAAGTTTTAAATTATTAAAAACAACTGTGCCGCTGTTCAAATTTATTACCCTTCTTTTTATTCTATTAATAACATTATGAAATTCAATATCCTCATTGGCAGTAGGCATCATCATTATTAATTATTAAAGTATTTAGTTATTATATCATTTATATTAATTCAAAAATTCAAATCAATTTTTTTTTAAATAATATCGTCTATTGTATTCTTGCCGTTTTATTTGAATTTCTATTAATTCTTTTTCACTTTTGTTTTCAATTATATTTTTAGTTTTAGTTTTCATTTTTCTATATTTTTTTTGACTCGCCCGCCGATTTATTATTTTTTGCTCTTCTGTTAATAATTGTCTTTTTTGTATTCCTAATAACTCATTTCGTTTTTGATTATAATTTTTATAATATTCACTTTTTTTATTTTTATTTTTTATAATATAGTCTTGTTTAATTAAATAAAGATATTCAATAATTTCATTCTTATTATCTTTTATAAATTTATATCGTTGTTGTAAATTTGATTTATGAATTAATTTTAATTCATTTAATTGAGACTCATATTTTTGACTCATATCTTCAGTCATAAACTTGGTTATTATTTTATAGGTTGTATTTTTTTGATAATCATTTATTAAACAAGGTAATAATTTGCCATGTAAAATGGATTGCTCTATAATATAAATTGCCTTTGTTATTTGCGAAATCATTTGCACGTTTGTATATGTTCGTTCAGTATATAAATCCTTTTGCTTGTTATATGACTCATATTTTTCATTACAATAATTATTTAAAATATATTGGTTAGCATCTGCGACTGTTTTAAAAAAATCTTCATTTGCTTCTCGGGTTATAAATGGTAAAGTGTAATGTTGAATATTATATTGAATGTAGTTTGGTATTGTTATTTTCATTTTATTATTCTTATAAAAACAAACATTTTAATATTTTTTTAAAAAAACTCTTAATCTCTTAAAAAAGATAGATAATATAAATAAATAGTCTGACATTGAACTTCAAAGAGTAAATCCTATTCTTATAAGAAAAATGATTTTTATTGATTTTTTTTTTTTGGATATATATTTACTCTTGGAACAAATTATTTCCTTCTTATTATTTAAAATGTCTTGTCTTTTCTCTTAATTTAAGAGTATTTTATCTTTATTTCTTCTTAATCTCTTAAAAAAGAAGGAATAATACTAATAGTTTAGGGAACGGTGGGAATAAATCCTGGGAATCCTGGGAACGGTGGGAATAAATCCTGGGAATCCTGGGAACGGTGGGAATAAATCCTGGGAATCCTGGGATTTTAGAAAAATATTTTTTTTATTTTAAAAAAAACAAAAAGACTTTTGAAAAAAAATAAATTTTGATATTTTAGGAATAAATCCTGGGAATCCTGGGAATATATATTTTAAAGGATTTAAAGGATTTTTATCTAATAGTATATAAATGAATATTAAGTGTGAAATGTGCGAATCAAGTTTTAGTTCAAAATCCAATTTAAATAAACATATCAAAAAATATCACAACGACGATGATAATGCTATTTGTAATGAAATAATTTCAACTTCATCGCAACCAATTAAAAAAATAAGACGCAAAAAAGTTATCCTTAATATTCAAGGAGATGATGATGATAATGTTTCAGTTTTATCGTCATCAAATATAAGTGATAATACAATTCAATTAAAAATGATTGAACTAGAAAATCAAATAAAGGTAAAGGATATGGAATTAAAAATGAAAGACATGGAATTGAAAATGAAAGATATGGAGATTGAAAGTTTAAAAAATGAATGTTCTTTAAAATTGAGAATTAAAGATTTAGAATTTGAAAGTTTAAATAAAGGTATTAATGATGATAACAAGAGCGTAACATCAAGTATTAATGATGATAACAAGAGCGTAACCGAAAATATTAAACTTACTATTAATGAAATAGAAAATAATAATGAAGATTTTAATATTAAAAAAAGTAAGATAAAAGTTAAAAGATTACCACCTGCGCCCGAAACCGAAACTTGTCAAGATATTATTGTTTATAATAAATTTGACAATAATAATAACTTTAATAATGATGAAGATGATAATAATAACTTTAACAATGATGAAGATGATAATAATAACTTTAATAATGATGATGAAAATAATGATGATGAAAACAATGATGAAGATGATAATAATGATGACAACAATGACAACGAAGAATCAAGTGACAGTGATAGCGACAGTGATAGCGACAGTGATAGCGATAGCGACAGTGATAGTGATAGCGACAGTGATAGCGACAGTGATAAGAAAAGAAAAAAAAGAAAAGATAAAAAGAAGAAAGATAAAAAGAAGAAGGATAAGAAGCCTGAATTTTCTAAAAGTGCAATAAATTATAAAAAATTTATCGATGGAATTAATGTTTCAATGGCAGATTTTATAAAATTATCAACCGACAAATATGGGTCTTGTTTTTCAAATACAATTTTAAAAGAATTAAAACGAGTTGGTGCAAAGAAAAGACCTTTACATTATGATAAAAAAAATAAAATATTATATATAAAAAATGAAAATGATAAATGGATTAAAGATGATACTGAATTTTTGAAATCATCGTTAATTAAACAGATACATAAAAAATATTCTAATAATTTTGTGGAATATTTTAAAATAAATAAAAATGTTGTATTTCCTGGACACGATAAAAATTTAGAATTCAATCAAATCCAACAAGAAATAAATGGGGGAATGTTATTTAATAATCCTAAAAATAAGAAAAATAATGTTGAAAAAGAAACAGCATTTAATCAAGATGATAGAATTATTAAAAAAATACTTCCATTTCTTTATTTAAAAAAATAATTATTTTATCCTAAATTATAACTTTACCCATTTTTTATAAACATTTTGCATCTTATATTCGTTGCCTCTTGTTTTCCTGTATTTATATATTTTTGCGTCTTGTAAATCGCATATCATTTTATATTTTTTACCTTCAATATCATTATAACAAAAATGTAATCCACAAATAGTCGGGTTTCGTTTATGACGCCATAGAAACATACATTTATAACCGCAATTGTAATTTAATATTGCGTATTTGAATTTGATATCGTTTATGTTGTTTTGATTAAAAAGAATAATTTCCTCATTATGATTCATCATATATTCTTGAAACATGTGATTATTTATATAATCTTTTAACATAAATTTTTTCATCCGCTGATACATGATTTCGTCAAGGTCGTAATCGTGCGTTTCAATTTGTTTCATTACGGCGTGTAAAGGGTCCGCATATTCATAAATTAATTTCATTACATCGGCGGGAAGGAGTCGGCTATTTCCTAAATTCTTTTTCAAATAATTCATAATACATAATATAAACATTATTTAATATATATTATACCGAATGCCAATAAAAGACGCCAATAAAAGACTTGAATATAATAAATTATGGAAACGCAAACAACGACAGCATAATTATGCTGTGGATGTCCTGGATGTCCCGGATGTCCCTGTTGATGCGTATATATACCATAGTGTTCGCCGTTTTGAATTATTTTATGATACTATACAAATGCGAGACGAGTTAAGCAAACAAACGAATTTTAATAAATGGATGAGTCGCCAATTGAATGTAGTTGATGAAATAAAATTTATTGAAAATGAAAATATTAAGTATCACGAGTTAAAAAATCCTAAACTCATAATTCGTCAGTCTCGCCAGTTTAACATTACAGTTATACCCTTACAAGACAAAGACAAATACAAAATTGAAATTTATAAGGCGTGTTGTTTAGGAAAAATCTATTTGAAATTTGAAAAGAATTTAAACGTTGATAATATATAAGAATAATGCTATCTTTAATTAATCGCGAATTGACTGACTCAAAATTTCACACACTGTCGATTTCAAAAATGTTTGGTATGCCTGTGACTGTGGAAGTATGTTATAATCGATTAATAATTAAATTGAAAAATGTGAGGATAGATTATGACGATGAAATGAAAACTGCATTTAATGAATTAATTGTGGATAATTTTTCTAATAATGTAAATAAATTTACACAACAACAACTTGATAAAGTCAAATTAATAATTGATGATTTAACATTTAATAAACTGACGGGGGCGTTTGAACTGGGTGAAACCGAAGGACCGAATATTTGCGAGTTGAAAGACCAAGACGATTATTATGAAAAATGGAGTAAAGAAAATTCAAAGATTGAATTTAATAGAAAAGTGAATGAATGCTCCGTGTGTTTTGATGATACAATGTGTAAAGGAAAATGCGGTCATTTCCTTTGTTACGCATGTTGGTCTAAAATTAAATTTAATGATTGCGACGACTGCCGACATCATAACGGAGAAATTTGCGATGACGCTCAATGTGGAGAGCAGCCATGTCCGGTGTGCAGAAAAGGGTTATATGTCAGTTACGATTAGACGAAATAATACGGCGATACTTTAAACAATCGGCAGACCTTGATAATTTCTTGGTTGCTATATTTTTCAAACTGCTGGGCATGTGGTAGATTTAATTCTATCAATTTTTTAATAATTTCTTGAATCGTTTTTTCCTTGTTTAATTTCATTATATAATATATGTTTTTATAATATATATTATATAACAACGAGTCGTCGTCGGCGGTTTAAAAGTCACTTAAATCCAAATATTCCTGAAATCCTTTACGAAATTTGCGGTCATCGTCATTGCTCTCCAAGTCAATTATCATGGGGCTGAATTTTTGATTTGTGCAGTATTTATAAATTGCCATTAATTGGTCTTTTTCTAAACCAAGTCCATTTTCACGGAGTAACATGTTTACTTCTCTCTGTCCCGAAATTTTTAATAATACAAGATAATTACAATTTGCTCTTACCACTTTGGGTATGATATAATAATTTTGTGCGAGATACGCAATACTGACATTCTTTTTCCGACAGCGTATGTAATACTGACAAACCTTTTCTTGGTTACGGTCAAGTTGGCAATCATCAATGATTACAAGTGATGCGACCTCTTTATCAAAATTATCTAAATTAGGCAGATTTTGTAATCCTTCAAAAACACTTATTTGCGAGGATTTATCGGCCAAAAATTTATACAACGGCTCCGAGGAATCTTTACAGATTATAAATACTTGTGCGAAGGTTCCTTGACCTTGCGAAAATAAAGAAATTAGGTTGCAGGTCCAATTGCTTTTGCCCGATCCTGACGGGGCCACACAACATAATCTAAATGGAATATCAAAATTATGTAAATTTTTATTGGGATTTGGAGTTGGAATATCTAAAAATTTAACAGGGATTTCCTCATAGTAATTTTTAACTGACATATTATATATATTATTATTATATTTTATTTGAGACAAAAATTACGAGTCAAAAAAAAAGCGACTCAAGAAATCAAAATATAAAGTATAGTAATAATTTTAATCATTAATTTAATTCTTATAATCCACAAAAACATAATATATATTTATAAATTTTTTTAAACATTATTTATCATACTTAAATTATTATTTTGATTATTAATATCAACTTTTTCCTCGCCGCTAACATCACGCTTAACTTCAATTAATCCACAACATAATTTTACATTACTACATTTACTTTTATAAATATAAAGTAGGATGCTTCCGACAATAGGCGGTATTAAAACTCCCAAAAAAATATACAATTCATTCATTTTACTATATACATATTCAAATACTTTAAACCGCGGAGAATTATTTAGAAATATAATATTGCTTAATAATATATAGAATGCTGACTAATCACCAATTAATTTCTCTTGCTTCCAGAATGCGTGTTCCACTAGAAGGCGTGTATTTCAAATCGCAGTTAAAAGATATGAAGATGAAACCAAACCGATCATATATAATTAATTTAGAAGATGAATACGACTCCGATGGTAATGAAAATGACGGCTCTCATTACACTGCGTTTCAGTATAATAAATATGACGGAGAAGATGATAAGGTCGTGTATTTTGACTCATACGGTGTGGCCGCGCCCGATGAGGTGTGCAAATTTTGTAAAGTCGAAGAAATTCCTTATAATACAAAGGATATTCAATCGCTTATGGCAGATTTTTGTGGCTGGGCTTGTCTTGCGTGGCTTCACTACATAAATGCTTTTGAAGGTCGCACAAAATGCCTATATAGTGATTGTGAAGGCTTTACCGATTTATTTCACGACCTTAATGTAGAAACTGACGCAAAATATAATGAATTTGTTTTAAAATTATTTTTTCGCAGTCCTGATGATAAAAGACCGATCAACGCTGAGATGGTCGGTTTTAAATGGATACCCGATGAAAATGCGGGCGGGTCTGTCGCTGATGGGATAGCGGATATAAATACGATAGATTCAAAAGAATAAAAAATATAATATTTTTTTGTTATTTATTTTGTTAATTTTTAAAGTTTATTAATGTTACTTATCTTCCATAATCCAATTACACAACAACTTATGTAATCCATTTTCAAATCCAACCCGTTGAGAAATTTTTCAAACTTCAAAGTTTTAACAATTTTATACTCGTCACTAAAATCACAATGAACTTCTATATACGAGTTATATTCTCTACCTGGCATTACATCATATCTTTCATCATTAAGAAATTTTATAATTTTATCTATTATTATTTCCATTTCAGGGTCATCTAAAATAAGTTCGTGTTTAACTCCATTAATTTTTGTAAATACTCCTAAATTCATTTTTTTCATTTTTAATTTGTTGTTTGTATAATATCAAATAATTGTGAAAAATGATTTCAATTTTTTTTTAAATAATTACGACCAAAGCAATAACTTTGCTAACACTCCTCGCAAATTATTATCGTTTTTGTGACGATGTAAATATAATTTTTTTCTCATATCTGCATACCCACGGGCGACTTTGCCCTGTTCTTCTAGTAGCAAATAATGAGGGTAATCTAAATAACCGACTGCGCCAATGCTTTCAATTAAGTCATCATCATTATAAACATCTATTTTATATTTTGGATTTTTTGCGGGCTTGACAGTCAATCCATATTCACTAGCGATATATTTTGTTCGTTGTAAAATTTTATATGTCATAGTAATAATTGATATAATATTGTGAAAAAAAATTATATATTTTATTTTATAAGATAAATATATAATGTCTGTAAAAAATGCGTTTAAGAAAAATAGAGATGTCAATCTTCCTGTAATGACCGAGCCGGTATTATTTGTGCCTGAGTATTTTGTGAGTCAAGTATTTCCTAAAAAATTAAAAGAAGGAGAAAGGAAATTCAAATTAGTAATACCAACAACATCTAGTAAAACTTTAAAAAAGAATTCAATCAAAATTAAACGTGTCAATGGAGAGCAAATAGAAATAGAAGACGAAGCGAAATTAATAAGCCCACCGCCGCATTTGAACGAATTTTCAAAGACCGACCGACTTAAAATAATTGAATTTTTTAAGAGTTTAGATAAACCTGAAAAGGAAATAGAACCGCCGATTAAAAAACCCCGAACAATTAGGAAGAAAATTCCCGTTCCTGAAAATCCCGTTCCTGAAATCCCGGAAGAAATCCCAGTCGTTCCTGAACCTGTTAGAGAGCAGAAAAAGAGAGGAAGAAAAATGAAATACGCTACTGCGGCCGAAGCAAAGGAGGCTCAAGCACAGCAGAAGCGTGAGGCTTCTAAAAAACTTTATAAATCTTTAACGGGACAAAGATTACAACAAAAAGAAATGAGAAAACAACAAAAAGAATTAAAAAAACAAACCCAACAAGGTAACGGATTAATTAAAAGCATTTCAAAAGTTGCGAATAAGGTTGTAAATAAGATTTCAAAGGTTGGAAAGCAAGCAGGAAAATTTGTAGAAAAAGTTATTAATCCTGACGAGTTTATGCCTCCATCAGTAAAAGATATTATGAATAATCGCGGGCAAGAAATTATAACATCAATTACTTTAAGACGAAATCCAGTAAGTAGTTTAATTACAGGAGCGATGAATGCGGTCTCATTAGGAAGTTTCCAAAAGAATTTAGATAAACAACCCTACGACAAATTATTTCATCTAGCAATGTTAGTGCAAACTGCGAATACAAAATTTTTATTAGAAAAGATAGAACGAGTCAATGTTTCAAGTTCAATAGGATCTCCTGAAGGATTAGAGACCTTGTTTGTCCCTTTGAATGGAAAAGAAATAACAGTGTTTGATTTGATTAATAATACGCTTTTACAAATGGGAAAGAATAAATTTTTAGATTATGATGCTGTAACAAATAACTGCCAAGTATTTATTATGAATGTGTTAGACGCAAACGGGCTTTTAAATGATGGTAATCAATCGTGGGTAAAACAAGATACAGAAGTATTATTTAAAGGTAATAAAACGCTTGCCAAAATTTCAAAGAAATTAACAGATATAGGTGCATCGGCGAATGTATTAATGCGTGGAGGAAATTTAAATAATTATGAAAAAAATAATATCTCAAAGGATAATATAATGAGTCAATTTAATTATTTGTTACCTCAAAAAGAATTACAGCACAGAATTCAATTGTCGCAATCAATGGATAGTTCATTGCCCGAGCCGTTGATGGCAGGGATGGGCGTTGGCCGAAATTTAAAGAAATTAGGAAGACAAATTAAATCGGGAATTTCAAAAGTTGAAGGGGTTGTTGATAAAGCGGTAAATTTACAGGAAAAAGTAAATGATGCTATTGATAGAATGAAAGGTATTCCAGATGAAGCAAGGGCACATTTGAAGATGGTCGGTTTGGACCTTGCCGAAGTTCTTGTTAAACGAGGAGTTCCTGTGACGGCGGGGACATTGGCAGGTATGTTGGCAACGGCCGCCACAGGCAGCCCCGCTGCGGGCATTGCCGCCTCCGTTGCCACTGGATACGCAACACAAATGGCAATGAATAAAGTAGCAAAAGATGAAAATATCCAAGGGTCATCAGGCAGTGGATTATATGCAGGGATGGGGTTATACGCCCAAGGACAACAAGGCAGAGGTTTTGATAGTGATAGTGAAGATGAATGCTCGTGTTCTAAATGTGAAATGTGTGGGGGTAAATTATTGATAGATCGCAAATTTAGCGTGCGCGACGCTTACGAAGCAGCCAAATCAGTTCCAAAAGTTTATAAGGAAAATATGAAATCTTTGAAACAAGGAAAGGATATGGACGGAGGTATGATTCGTATGCCTCCTCAACCAAAAATTATTAAGAATGGTATTGTTGCACCTAAGATGGGGGGCCGTGGTGTGAAGGGCAGTCCTGAAATGAAGGAAAAAATGAGATTGTTAAGAGCAATGCGAGATAGTAAGAAGACTAAATTGGAATATTAAATAATAATTAAGTATTTGATTAATAAACGATTAAATAATGAACGATTAAACGAAAATTAAGAATAAAATATATAAATTATGTTAATTTAATAAGAATGATATAAATTAAAATATTTTTATTAACAATATGCTGTAAATATTATCATAAAAACGATATGATAATATTAATTTCCGTTTAATCGTCGTATAATTAATTAATTATTAAGGGCGAACTTTAAAATTTAACGACCACATATATTTTTCTTTACATTTTGCGACTCGGCTTTTCTTTTTAAGAACTCGGCGTATTTCTTCTTCTTCTTTTCTTTCTTTTGCAGTAAATATAAATGAGATAATTCAAGTTGTATTTTTGACAATTCATCAAAATTTAGTAATCCCATTCGTATTCATTCTATTAATTACCTTTAAGTAATTATAAAATATATTAAAGGTAATATATTTCTTTAATAAAATTATGAACGACGCAACTTGTGACAAGATTTTGAACCCTGACTGTGATTGTATTTATAATATAACTTGTGAATTGTGCGACTGCGTATTACAGTGCGGGTGTGTTGTCTTCTGTATTGATTGTTGGGAAATTATGTGTCAATGATTAATAACTTATTTAGAAATATTAATTGCGTTTATTCTAATATAAAATTATATTCTAGGAATATATAAAATGCCAATCCAAACAAAAAAGAGTGTCACTGAAAGAAAGCCAAGAGGTAAGAGAAGCGTTCCTTGTGAGGTCCCTTGTGAGGTTCCTTGCGAGGTTCCTTGCGAATCTGTTAAATGTTTAGAAGATTTGCCCGTCGTTCCCGAAGTCGTCGTTCCTGAATCCAAGGATTTGCCCGTTCCTGAAGTCGTCGTTCCTGATGAGTTGCCCGTCGTTCCTGATGAGTTGCCCGTCGTTCCCGAAGAATTTTTGGAATTAACTCCCGAAGAATTTATTTGCGAATCTGCTGAATTACCCGATGAATGTTTAGAAGAACTTCATTTGAAAATCCTAAAAGAAAAGCCCATCCGTAATGAAGCGGGTTGTTATTTAAATCCTAAAACAAATCGTTATGTCAAAGAAGGAACTGCTAATTTTAAGAAATTAGTAAAAGACGGATTAATTGTTTTAGAAGTTGTTTAATTTTTGTTTAATTCGTTTATTTTATAATAAAATAATATCTAATTATATTATAAAATGACATTCTCTCAATCTGATTTCGACGACAATCAAACCCGCACAAAATTAACAGTTATTATTAATGATAAACTTGGATATTCTCCGCTTCAAAAATGGTCGGCTCTTACACCCCGACAACAGCGAGCATTTTTAGAATCACTCAAATTATATATTCATAGTCTTCCAGAAGAAGGTTTTATTGAAAAGATTACTCGTGACTTTAACGAAATTATGGGCGACTTTATGATTGACCCAAAATTCAAAGCAGAAGACCAAGAAGTAAAAATCATAAATTCCACTTATGTTGAATTAACCAAAGAGGATAACCTAGATGATAAGTTGCGAGAAAAAGAAGAAGAATCCATTACAGTATAATGGAAAAAAATAAGAAAAATAATAATTTAATATTTATCTATAATATATGAATATAGATAATTATTTGAAACAATTGACGATTGATATTGATAATCAAAAGTTACAAGAAACTATATTAAATAAATATGCGAAAACGACAACTTTTGATTTTAAAATCAAAAATATGACTCAATCAAATCCGACTCAGGTTTCATCTTTTTTAAAAAACGATATCATAGATAAATTAAATAGACTTGTTGATAGTGTTACAGCAATGCGGGTTTATAATTTTTTAATATCAAATAATTTAATGGATACCTTTTTGAAGTCTTACGAATATTTATTGAATTATAAAAATTATAATGTAATGTCTTACAATGTTATTATTAATTATATTTTAAGTTATGCTTCAAGTAGTAAAGGAATGTTGGATTTTTTAAAAGAAGACTTGAAAGAAAAATTAAAATCAAAAACAGATATATCTCAATTAAAACAATTAAATAAAATTACAACAAATGCAAATGTGAAAAACAAAATTAAAATTGCGAGTCAAAAAATTCCGACTCAGGAAAAGATTAATAAAGTTCAAAATATTGATATCTTACAACAAATGATTAATGATGCGGAGTTTTTGCCCGATAAAGCACAATTAGATAAAATCCTTTCTCGAACTCGTAGAACAAAACCCGAAATGAAAGAAGCAGAAGGATTTGAAGATATACGAAGTTTAGAAAAGGAACAAACTAAACTTGAGTCACAATTTCCTTTGGAATATAGTGAAAAGGTTACAACTGAATCACCAATGCTAATTCCAGAAAATAAACAATCCAAACCCAAACAAACACGTAGAACAAAAAAGCAAAAGGAAGAAGCAGACTTAATGGCATTAGAAGATATACGAAGTTTAGAAAAAAAAGGCAGAAAGAAAACCCCACAAAAAAAGTATCAAAGTGTTGTATTTGATGTCAGTGTTGAACAACTTGAATCTCAATATGAAAAACAACTTGAATCTCAATATGAAAAACAACTTGAATCTCAATATGAAAAACAAATTTTTACTACAAGTAAATTTGATGACCCTGAAGATAACGAAATCTTAAAACAAAACTATATTGATAAATATAATATAGGTGTAAATAATGAAATACAAATTGATAATAAAGAATTTGATATTATTATGGAAGAATTGAATAAAAAATCACAATTTGAAGAACAAGAATCTTTTCAAAATTTATCACAACAATCAAATATTAGCGAAGAAGAATTCTCACAAGACTTTGAAAATCTCTCACAAGGCTTTGAAAATATAATAAGTCCTATAAAATCTCAAGAAGAATTTGAAATTCCATTTGAAACAGTTGATTTGGAAAATTTTGAATTTAGAGAAAAAACATTTAGTGAAAAACTAGATGAAAGTTTCAAAACAACAACAAGTTTATCAAAAGAAGATTATGAAAAAATTATTGAAGAAGAAAACAGATTAAAAGATGAAGAAGTCAAACGCATAACCAAAGAGATGGAAGAACTCAAACGCATAAAAGAAGAACAAGGATTAGGAGAATTATCTAAAAAAATAAAAATAATATCTTTGAAAATGGAAGATTTATTAAAAACTATTCCAGATATAAATAATAATATTAATTTAGATTCAAAATATAAAATAAATCTTGATTTTTTAAATTTAAAAAAATACGATGAAACTCCTACTGATGACCCAAATTATAATAAACTTTATAATAATCTTAATAATATTCTTGACAAAATAAAATCTATAAATTCCCAAAAAAAAATAGCCCAAGAAAATATAAATCAAAATCTTGAAATTATAGAATATAATAAAACAAGAAACAAATCACAACACGAAAAATTAGAATTAAAAGATGCAATGATACAAAATGAAATTGATGTAGTGAAAGGAAATATTGACAAAATAAATAATCAATTAAATAATAAAATAGTTATTAATCCAATTAAATTAATTAAAAAAAGTTGGATGTGTTCTAGTGATGCAATTATATTACAAAACAATATTGATATAAAAGAAAAATATTTGGATTATTTAAATATTGAATATCTTGATTTAAAAGACAGATTTTCATAATTTTTAAAATAAAAACTTACATAAAAAATAATAAAAGTATATTATATAATGAGTATTCCCGCATTAAATAATACTAGCGATTACGATGTTTATTTTAAACAATATCTTAAAAGTTTAGAATTACAAAACGATTTAAATAAGAAAAACTTTGACGCCAATTATGCTTTCAAAAAAACGGGCGTTCAAGAGACCGAGAGGCCCGATATGCGCCCCATTGAGGAGAGGATGAGTGACGTGGAAAAATTGAAGGTTCAAGCAAGAATGATGCTTAACAAAGTAACAGATGCCAATAACACAAATGAAATTATGCAGTATTTGTTACAAAATGATAATATACTATTTTTCTTTATTCAAAATTTTCCTGCTTTGGAAGAAGTTGTTAAACGTCAATTCAGCGGTGGTATTTTGGCGAGTCAAATGATTTCTTTGATTTATAAAGCGTATCTTAAATATACTGATGAGGTTTTAATTCCTGATAGTGCAGATTTTGATTTAGTTAAATCAATAGTAACGCAAGAAGATATACAACAACTTATAAATATTGCAGATAACGCTAATTTAATATTGAAATTAAACCAAACCAAAGATGATTATCCAACACAAAGCGAAATTGATAAACTTATAAAAAATCCTGAACAATATGTTAATGAAATTCACGATTTTGCTAAAAAATATAAAAATGGATTAACCCAAGATGATATTTTACCATTACTAGATGCTAATACGGATAGAAAGATTTTACAAACTGCACGTAGTGAGGACACAGTTGCTCAACAAGAACAAGAATTATTTGATAAAATATTTAGCGGAATAGAAAGACCAACAAAAGAAAAATTAAAAGTTCCAAGTAAAGAATTATCAAGAAAACCCACAAAATCATTATTTGAAAAAGCACAAGCCTCACAAGACGCAAAACTAAAAAAACTTCTTGAACAAGAACAAAAAGATGAAGAAAAGATAAAGAAAATGAAAAATGACCTTCTTGAATTAATGAAAACAAACCAAAAAGCAAAGATACGGGCAAAAGAAGAACAAATAAGAAAAGCGAACGAAAAAAAAGCAAAAAAAGATGAAAAAACAAGGATTGCGGCTAAAAATGTAGCAATAATTAAAAAACAAAATCAAGAAAAAGCCGCCGCACAAGCCGCCGCACAAGCCGCCGCACAAGCCCAACCTGCTCCACAAGCCCAACCAACTGTGCAAGGAACAGGTCTATTGGATAACCGCGAAAAACATATCCATCGTTTTAAAGTTTTGAAAGGCGAAGTTTTGGCGGGTAATCTATCTTCTAGCGTTATTAAAGAATTGAAAAGCCTTGTGGTTAAAATGATTAATTTCAATGAACTTGAACCTCCTCAAGCATTAACGATTTTGAAAGAGTTAAACAAAATTAAATAAAAGCCTTTATAAAAAATAATATTTATCTATAATATAAATATGAATACAATCGTGTTAAATTCTTCAAATATTTTGGCAGGAAGCAATAATTCTACTCTTGTATATAACTTTCCAAATTCAGTAACATTTGACTCGCATCAAATAGCAGTTCAATCAGTTAGCATGTATTACAGTTGGACAAATATAAATAACATAACACTCCAAAATAATGTCTTCAGTTACACTTGGGTCGTGGCAGGAACGACTACGACATATACCGTGACGATACCAACAGGTCTTTATGAAATTAGCGACATCAATTCATATTTACAATTTGTGTTTATTAACAACGGTCACTATTTAATTAACGCAACTGGAAAAAATATTTATTACGCCGAATTTTTAGTTAATCCAAGTTTATACTCAATTAACATCATAACATATCCCGTCCCAACAAGTCTCCCAAGCGGATGGAGTTTGCCCGTTGCGAATCCTCAAACAGGAGCATTAGCGTGGCCAGGATTTCCAACAACATTTTTTAATCCTCTCATTACTATTCCCGCAAATTTTAATAAAATTGTAGGATATGCTGTTAATTTTGCGACTTCTCAAAATACAGGAGTAAATACTGTTTTAACATACAATTCTAGCATCTCTCCTCAAGTTGCCCCTAATCCAAACGCATTAATAACCGTTTCAAATATTTCAAATATTTATGCAAGCCCTTCTTCGGTTATTTTTAATATTAACGCAAATGTTGGATTTGGTGAATTAATCCTTTCACAACCAAGTGAATATGCGTTCAATGACCTATTAAAAGGAACTATTAACTCTTTATTTATACGACTCATTGGTGCAGATGGAAACTCGTTGAATATTTTAGACCCGAATATCACTATTTTATTGTTAATTCGTAAAAAGCCGATTGTTTAAATCTCACGATAATATATAAATGTTTATTACCGCAACTTATTTAGAAAAACAATACGACGATTTAATGAGAGAACAGCAAGACCTTTTAACCTCTTTGAAAAGTTTAAAACAAAGTGATGAGACTATCAAGCAAGAACGAAATTTACAAAAACAAATATCCATTATTACGCAATTATTGACTCAAACTTTAAAATTGAAATCTTTAAAAAAAGAAATTTTTTAAATTTTTTTTGTTTAGATTTATTATATGCGAAATCAAATGTTTTATCACAAGTCGCTTGGAAGTAAAAAAACTAAAATGGGGGGAAGGGGAATGCGGGGTTGCGGTATGGGTAGCGTCTTGCTGGGCGGGTCGGGCTCGGCCTCTGCTCTTGTTAATGGGGCAACTCCGCAGGGAATGCTTGGCACGGGATTTTCAGCATTAAATTCTATCGGTCTCAAAAGCGATGGAATGGGTGGAATGAAACAAAAACTGAAAAATATTCAGTTCTAGGTTTTAATTAAAAACAATTAAATAAATTTTTAAAAAATAATATCTTTTAATAATTTATAATATGGATCAGATTGTCTATGATATGTCTTCGCAAAGTGAAACGGACTCTAATATTTTTATTAAGAAAGATTGGGTAACTATATTAGATAACCAAAATTCAATTTACAGTTCAAATCAGTCAGTTATTGACACTTCTCAATTCTCCAACTCCAACAAATGGATTAATTACAGAGAAGCCTATTTTACAGTGCCGATGCTTTTGACACTTTCACCAACAACAGCCGTTGCGGGAAATGTATTTTTACCATTAGGAACAATTGGAACAGGAGTTGCGGTTCAAAGTTGCGATTATGCATTGGGCCTTAAAAATTGGTACGGCTCTATAATTCACAGCTTTTCAGTTGATCTCGCAGGCACCACAATCATCCAGCAGACTCCATTTCAGTCACTTTGGAATACTTTTAAACTTTTAACAACTCTTTCATACCAAGACCTTTTGACGATTGGGCCCTCAATTGGTTTCTACCCTGATAACTCTTCAAGTTGGACTTATGATACTGCTATAAATCCTTCGGGAGGAATTGGTGTTTCTAATAATACAAACTTTTTTGTTGCACCTGTTGTATCAGGTGCTTTAAATTCATTAGAATCTATAAATAATGGATTTTATCAACGACAAAGAGCCTGGAATTTAAATCCGCTTCAATCAACAGCAATTGTGCCTGCTGCTGGAAAACAAGTTTTAAATTTAGTATCAAGAGCTAATTTAACACAATTATATAAATCTACTATTTTAGAACCACAAAATATGGCAAATCCAGTTAAAGGATATTGGTCCGCTCAAATTGTTGGAACCGTTTTTTTGAGACACTTGCATTCATTTTTTAATAAAATACCTCTTGTAAAGGGTATGTTTATGAAGATGACACTGAACTTAAATAATAGTATTACACAGGTATCTATCGTCGAAGGAGTTGCCGCTATTACAACCACAACACAAGTTTTAGCAAGTTCGTCTTTTCCACTTGGAGGAGTTAATCCAATTATGTTTGCGAGCGGTATTGCTAATAATGGAATGGCTCGTGCTATTGTAGATTCTACTGCGGGGCCTACAGCTCTAGTAGCGTCATTAACAGTTGGAAGTCGGTCTTATGAGACAAATTATGTAGGGTCTAATGGGCCACAAGGATATGTTAATAATTTAACGCTCAGTGCACCTTGCTATACTTTTAATCCTGCTTTTGAAGGAGCCTATCTCGCAAATGCTGTTAGAAAAATTGATTATGAAGATATTTACCAGTATCAAATTCTTTCACAATCCGCAGGTTCTAATATTAACACGCTTGTTTCTAATGGAATTGCAGGAATTAAATCTGTATTAGTTATACCATTTCACAGTCCTGCGGCAGCAGTAAATGGATCAATCTCACCTATTCAGTCTTGCTTTGACCCAGCGGGAGGAGGACCAACAAGCCCTCTTTCATATTTGAATAACTTTAATGTCGTAATCAGCGGACAGAACGCAATTTACAACTCACAGCGTTACACTTATGAGGCATTCCTTAACCAACTTAACGGACAAAATTCTATCAATGGAAATCAAGTGGATGGACTTGGAAGTGGTCTTATTTCACAAATGGATTTTGAAAATTCCTACAATCACTATTATGTTAATGTTGAAAGATGTTTGCCAATTGAAAAGGGAGTTTCTAAATCCGTTTCTATTGTAGGACAAAATGTTGGTGCGTTTGCTCTTGACCTTTATGTTTTTGTTGAGTACGGGATAAGTGTGTCCATTAATGTGCTCCTTGGAAGTAGGGTGTGACGGGTATAGTTAATAAAAGTTAGGGTATCACGAATATAATATATAAAAAAAATTGATTTAAAAATAATTCATTTTTTAATCAATATATAAAAATGGATAAACAATTAAATAACGAAATATTTAACAAAGTTTTTGAAGATATTAGAGGTTATGAAAATCTTTATAAAATATCTAAAAATGGAGAAATTTGGTCTTATAAAAATAAATCAATAATGTCATCATCTATTCATAGAGGAAAATACTATATTGGTTTAATGAAAGATAAAATTTTAAAAAAATATAGTATTGAAAAATTATTAGAATTACAACAATATTCTAACTCAAAAATAATTATTAAACTTAATATCAATTTAAGCAATGAATTATTTAACAAGGTTTTTGAAGATGTTAAAGGATATGAAGGGCTTTATAAAATATCAAAAAATGGTGAAATTTGGTCGTATTTTTATAAAAGTATTTTATTACCAATTAAAGATGAATTAGGATATTATAAAATTAATTTAACTAATAAAGATAAGAAAAAAACAAAATGTAGTATTCATCGTCTATTAGCATTACAATGGATTCCAAACCCCGATAATAAACCCTTTATAGACCACATTGATAGAAATCCAAGTAATAATTCATTAACAAATTTAAGATGGGCTACTCATAAGGAAAATATGAATAATAAAAAAGATAATATATCTTTATTAAATGAAACACAATTAAAAGAAAGAGAAGCAAAAATAAAGCAATATCACGCCGATTGGTTTCAAAAAATGTATCCTATTCAACGACAAATTTTAGGAATTACTCCTCGCAAAGAAATGGTGAAAACTCAACAACCAAATTATGATAGAGATAAAACACGAAATTATAGAGCAAGATTAACCGAAGATAAAAAGGAAACCTTACTAGAAAATAGACGACAAAAATATAAAGAAGATGGTAAAGAAAAACAACAAGAATATATTAAGTCGTTAAGTGAAGACCGAAAAATAGAAAGAAATGAAAAAAATAAAATGAATAAACAAAATAGAACCCCCGAACAAAAGGAAGCCGACGCAATTAAACGCAAAGCAAAATATGATGCTAATATTGAAATTAACAGAGAAAAGGCGAGAGAATATCAAAGAAAGAAACGACTCGTATAAATTCTTCTAACAAAACTTCCAAAAAATAAACAACAAAAAATATAAAAATTCAATATATTTTTATATTTTTTATATCATCATT
>Ga0315268_10001678_pt1 | contig 25540 bp, 28 predicted proteins | sample C1_top_MG_FD_204535 | JGI IMG/M metagenome (GOLD analysis project Ga0315268, IMG submission 204535) | Sediment microbial communities from Yellowstone Lake, YNP, Wyoming, USA - C1_top | ecosystem: Environmental > Aquatic > Freshwater > Lake > Sediment | place: USA: Wyoming | collected 2017-08-01
TACGCCTATTGTCGAAGCCTTGCTCGCCATCGTGCTGATGGATCATGCGCTGCGCCAGCGCGCGCAGAATGCCGATGTCGTCCCGCCCGTGACGCCCATTCCGGGCAAGGTTAAGAAGTAGCCGGTGGTCGTTTTCCAGGCAGACGATGCCTGCGCTTTCCTTAAATTCTCCCTGTCGAGCTGAGTCACGCCGACGCCAATCATGACTAAGCGCATTCCCTATTGGCAGCTTTCCGGCTACTACTATTTCTATTTCGCGTTTGTCGGTGTGTTGTCGCCATACTGGGGACCGTACCTCAAGTCGCTCGGTTTTAGCGCGCTCGATATCGGCGTGCTGATGTCCTTGCTTGCCGTGATGCGCATGTTCGCGCCGAATATTTGGGGCTGGATGGCGGATCGCTCCGGCAAGCGCGTGGCCATCGTGCAATTCGCGGCGATCGCCAGTTTGATTTCTTTCGCGGGCGTGTTTTTCGGCCATGGCTTCTGGTGGTTGTTCGGGGTCATGGCGGGGATGAGCTTCTTTTGGAGCGCCTCGCTGCCGCTGGTGGAGGCCACGACCTTCAGCCACCTCGGCGAACGTTCGGACAGATATGGACGTATCCGCTTGTGGGGCTCGGTGGGCTTCATCGTGTCCGTGGTCGGTGCCGGCTATGTGTTGGACTACGCGCCGATCGCGTGGCTGCCCTGGATGGTGTGCGCCATGCTGGCCGGGGTGGTGCTGTTTGCGCGCTATATTCCGGAAGCCGAGGCATTGCCGCATGAGAGCGATCGTGTCTCGGCGTGGAAGCTGGTGCGCGATCCCCGGGTACTGGCGCTGATCGCGGCGTGCTTCCTGATGTCCGCCGCGCACGGGCCGTATTACAGCTTCTACTCGATTTATCTCGGCGATCACGGCTACAGCAAGAGCCAGATCGGCTGGCTATGGGCGCTGGGTGTGATCAGCGAAATCGGTGTATTCCTCGCCTTGCCGCGGCTGTTCCGGCGTTTCGCGCTGGAGCATATTTTGATGGCGAGCTTCGGTATCGCGATAGCGCGTTTTCTGATTATCGCCTGGGGCATTAAGTTTCCGGCGCTGATGGTGTTTGCGCAGGTGCTGCATGCGGGCACTTTCGGCGCGTATCATGCGGCCGCCGTGGGATTGATCAATCGTTTTTTTAAAGGCCGCCACCAAGCAAAAGGCCAAGCGCTCTACAACAGTATTTCATTCGGCGCGGGTGGCGCGTTGGGCAGTCTCTACGCCGGACTGGCGTGGAAAGGGCTGGGTGCGAGCGGCACGTTTAGCATTGCCGCGGGCTGCGCGCTGGCGGGATTGCTGCTGTTGGCTTGGCGGTTGCGCGCGGCGCCAAGGTAGCGGTGCAGCGCGGCAACGGCGAGCCATTGAAATACTTCGTTTTCTATCATGCTTAACAATCGCTTAGATAAGGGAGCGGCTGGCCGGAAGGCTGCCCCATCGAGTATAATCATACTTTTTTGGTGATGCGTGATGAGCGGGAAAACGCTATACGATAAATTGTGGGATGCGCATGTGGTGAACGTCGAGGACGACGGCACCACGCTGCTCTACATCGACCGCCATTTGGTGCATGAAGTCACCAGCCCGCAGGCGTTCGAGGGACTGCGCATGGCGCGGCGTCAGCCGTGGCGCTTGTCCGCCAATCTGGCGGTCGCCGATCATAATGTTCCCACCACCAAGCGCAGCGAGGGGATCGCCGATCCGGTATCCCATCTCCAGGTGGAAACCCTGGACCGGAATTGCGATTACTTCGGTATCACCGAATTCAAAATGGGCGATATGCGCCAAGGCATCGTGCATGTGATCGGCCCGGAGCAGGGCGCGACGCTGCCGGGAATGACCGTGGTGTGCGGCGACTCGCATACCAGCACGCATGGCGCGTTTGCCGCGCTGGCCTTTGGCATCGGCACCTCCGAGGTGGAGCACGTGCTGGCCACACAATGTTTGCTGACGAAGAAATCCAAAGCCATGCTGGTGCAAGTCGACGGCGAGCTGGGCGCGGGTGTGACGGCGAAAGATATGATTCTCGCCATTATCGGCAAAATCGGCACCGCGGGCGGTACCGGCCATGCCATCGAATTCGGCGGCAGCGCGATACGCGCCTTGTCGATGGAAGGCCGCATGACGATATGCAATATGGCGATCGAAGCCGGTGCGCGCGCCGGCATGGTGGCGGCGGACGACAAGACCATCGCCTATGTGCAAGGCCGTCCGTTCGCGCCGCGCGGCGTGCAGTGGGATCAGGCGGTGGCGTATTGGAAGACGCTGACCAGCGATGCGGATGCCCAATTTGATCGCGTGATAGAGTTGGATGCGTCAACGCTCAAGCCGCAGGTCACGTGGGGCACCTCGCCCGAGATGGTGACGACGATCGACGGCCGCGTGCCCGATCCGGCGCAAGAGCCGGATCCGGTGAAGCGTGCCGGCATGGAGCGTGCTTTGGCCTATATGGGGTTACAAGCCAATACGCCGATCGATCACATTGCGCTGGATAAAATATTTATCGGTTCCTGCACCAATTCGCGTATCGAAGATTTGCGCGCGGCGGCGCAAGTGGTGCAGGGCAAACGCGTGGCAGCCAATATCAAGCTGGCCATGGTGGTGCCGGGTTCCGGCTTGGTCAAGCGGCAGGCGGAACAAGAGGGATTGGATAAGATTTTTGTCGCGGCGGGATTCGAATGGCGCGAACCGGGTTGTTCCATGTGCCTGGCCATGAACGCCGATCGCTTGGCACCGCAGGAGCGTTGCGCATCGACCTCCAATCGCAATTTCGAAGGCCGCCAAGGCCCCGGCGGACGCACGCATTTGGTCAGTCCGGCCATGGCCGCGGCCGCGGCGATTGCCGGACATTTTGTCGATGTGGGAAAATCGTTGGTTTAACGTTGATTAGGAGGATATGAATATGTTGCAAAAAACCGCTGCACTCGTGCTGACCTTATCCTTGGTGATATTGGCGGGCTGCAATACGATGGCGGGCTTTGGTAAGGACGTTTCCAAAGTGGGCGATAAGATCGAACAGAAGGCCGATCAGCACAAATAGCCGATGGAAAAATTCACCACGCTTACCGGGCTCGCCGCACCGCTGGATCGCGCCAACGTCGATACCGATGCGATCATTCCCAAGCAGTTTTTGAAGTCGATCAAGCGCACCGGTTTCGGTCCCAATCTGTTCGACGAGTGGCGCTATCTCGACCACGGCGAGCCGGGGATGGACAACAGCCGGCGGCCGATCAACCCCGACTTCGTGCTGAATCAGCCGCGCTATCGCGGCGCGCAGATACTCTTGGCGCGCGAAAATTTCGGCTGCGGTTCGAGCCGCGAGCATGCGCCTTGGGCACTGGAAGATTACGGCTTTCGCGCCATTATCGCGCCGAGTTATGCGGATATTTTTTACAACAATTGCTTCAAGAATGGCTTGTTGCCCATCGTGTTGGATGCGGAGAGTGTCGATCGGATGTTTCGCGAAACCGAGGCGAATACAGGCTACAAACTCGCTATCGATTTGCCCGCGCAAACCGTGACGACACCCAGTGGCCAGACGTTTAGTTTCAAGGTCGATGAGTTTCGCAAATACTGCTTGCTGAATGGCTTAGACGACATCGGATTGACGCTGCAAAACGTGGACAAGATTAAGGCTTACGAAGCCCGGCGCAAGGTAGAAGCACCGTGGCTGTTTAGTTGATTAACCACGGGGCACACGGAGGTCACGGGGAATGCTGATTTTGTTATCCCCGTGCCCCCCGTGATCCCCGTGGTTTAAATGGATTTAATCAAATGAAAATCGCAGTACTGCCGGGCGATGGCATCGGCCCGGAGATCGTGGCGCAAGCCGTCAAGGTGTTGGAGCGTCTGGGCCAAGATGGGCTGAAGATGGAAATGGAATACGCGCCCATCGGCGGCGCGGGCTATGACGCGGCGGGCGATCCCTTGCCCGATGCAACCTTGAAGCTGGTGCAAGCGGCAGATGCCGTGCTGCTCGGTGCCGTGGGCGGCTATCAATACGACACTTTGCCGCGCCCGCAGCGCCCGGAACAAGGCCTGTTGCGCATACGCAAGGGCCTGGGCTTGTTCGCCAATCTGCGTCCGGCGCTGTTATATCCGGAACTGGCCTCGGCATCGAGCTTGAAACCGGAAGTCGTGGCGGGGCTCGATATCATGATTATCCGCGAGCTCACCGGCGACATTTATTTCGGCCAGCCGCGCGGGATTGAAACGCGCAATGGCGAGCGTGTCGGCGTGAACACCATGATCTATTCCGAATCTGAGATTCGGCGCATTGCGCATGTCGGCTTCGGCATCGCGCAAAAGCGCAACAAAAAACTGTGCTCGGTGGATAAGGCAAACGTGCTGGAGACGACTGAACTCTGGCGTCAAGTGGTAATTGAAGTAGGTAAAGATTATCCCGAGGTGGAACTGTCGCACATGTACGTGGACAATGCTGCGATGCAGTTGGTGCGCAACCCCAAGCAATTCGACGTGATGCTTACCGGCAATATTTTCGGCGATATCTTGTCGGACGAAGCCTCCATGCTCACTGGTTCCATCGGCATGCTGCCCTCGGCCTCGCTGGATGAAAAAAACAAGGGCTTGTACGAACCTATCCACGGCAGCGCGCCGGACATCGCGGGCAAGAATATCGCCAATCCGCTGGCGACGATTTTATCGGTGGCGATGCTGCTGCGTTATACCTTTGGCCTGGAAGCGCCGGCACAGCGTGTTGAAGGCGCGGTGAAGCGTGTACTGGCGCAAGGTTATCGCACCGGCGATATTTATACCGAGGGCACGAAGAAAGTGTCGTGCAGCGAGATGGGCAGCGCGGTCGTTGCCGCGTTGTGAAATAGGGCTTTTCTAGGGAATACGGTTATGTTGAAGGTAGGCTTGATCGGTTGGCGCGGCATGGTGGGCTCGGTGCTCATGCAGCGCATGCGCGAAGAACGCGATTTCGATGTCATCGATCCGGTGTTTTTCACCACCTCGAACGCGGGCGGCAAAGGTCCGGCTATCGGCAAGGATGTGCCGCCGCTGAAAGATGCGAAGAACATCGGTGAATTGAAGGCGATGGACATCATCATCTCCTGCCAGGGCGGCGATTACACCGGCGAGGTTTATCCGCAACTGCGCGCCGCCGGCTGGAAGGGCTATTGGATCGACGCCGCTTCCACACTGCGTATGCGGGATGAAGCTATCATCATTCTCGATCCGGTCAATAAAAACGTAATCCAGAACGGTCTCGCCAGCGGCGTGAAAACGTATGTCGGCGGCAACTGCACGGTGAGCCTGATGTTGATGGCGATTGGCGGCTTATTCGATCAAGGCTTGATCGAATGGATCAGCCCCATGACTTATCAGGCGGCCAGCGGCGCAGGCGCGCGCAATATGCGCGAGCTGATTCAGCAGATGGGCGCGGTCAACGCCGAGGTCAAGGCCTTGATCGACGATCCCGCGTCCGCCATTCTGGAGATCGATAAGAAAGTGGCCGACTTCATTCGCTCCGAGCGCTATCCGGTTGATGCGTGGCCGGTGCCGCTGGCCGGTTCGCTGATCCCGTGGATCGATGTGCAACTCGACTCCGGGCAGAGCAAGGAAGAATGGAAGGCGCAGGTCGAAGCCAATAAGATTCTTGGCCGCAGCGGCAATCCAATTCCCATCGACGGCCTATGTGTGCGTGTCGGTGCGATGCGTTGCCACAGCCAGGCGCTGACCATCAAGCTGAGCAAGGGTGTGCCATTGGATGAGATCAACGGTATGATCGCCAGCCACAATCAGTGGGTGAAAGTGGTGCCGAACGAACGCGAGATCAGCATGCGGGAGCTGACCCCCGCCGCGGTGACCGGGACGCTGACCATCCCCGTGGGCCGTATGCGCAAGCTCAGCATGGGCCCGCAATATTTGTCCGCGTTCACGGTCGGTGATCAATTGCTGTGGGGCGCGGCGGAGCCGCTGCGCCGCATGCTACGTATTTTGGTCGAACAATAGGTTTTTCTAGATGCGTGTGCTACGCCAGGCGGAATAACCCGCCTGGCGTTTTCTTTTCGAGGTGGCCTTCATGGCGGCAGTGTTTAAGGTATGTGTTGTTGGTCCAAGCACCTTGGTGGGTGAGACGCTGTTGGAGATTCTGGAAGCGCGCGCATTCCCGATCGGCGAACTGCAGGTGGTGGATCAAACCGATAAAGCCGGGGAGAGCGTCGTCTACCGCAGCGCAGAGTACACCGTGCAAGATATCGCCGAATTCGATTTTAGCGCCTGCCAATTGGCCTTTTTCTGCGTTGACCGCGCGCTAGCCGAAGCCTATGTGCCGCTGGCGGCGGAAGCGGGCGCAGTGGTGATCGATGATAGCGATGTCTTCCGCCATGACCCGGATGTGCCGCTGGTGGTGCCCGAGGTGAATGAAATGGCGCTGGCCGGCTATGAGGCGCGGCGCATCATCGCCAATCCCAACAGCTGTGTGATTATCATGGCGCTTGCATTAAAACCAATTAATGATACAGCGGGCTTAAGTCGGGTCAATGCGGTGACGATACAGTCTGTATCGAGCGCTGGCCGGGCGGCGGTACAAGAGCTGGCACAGCAGTCCATCGGGCTGTTCAACCATAAGCCGATGGAGAATGAGGTCTTTCCCAAGCAAATCGCCTTTAACCTGCTGCCGCAAATCGGTGGCCTGGACGATGCAGGCGTGAGCGGAGAGGAAGGCAAAATCATGGCGGAGCTCAAGCGGGTGTTACAAAATCCCCACATGGGAGTCAATGTAACCGCGGTGCGCGGCCCGGTGTTCTATGGCCATTCGATTGCTTTGCATATCGAAACCGAGCGCAAATTGAGTCAGGACGCGGCGCGTCAAGTGTTGGAAGACGCGCCGGGTGTCGTGTTGTATGAAGCAGACGAGGCGGGCGGCTATCCCACGCCCATGGTCGAAGCGGCTGCAAATGACCCGGTATTCGTGGGACGGGTGCGCGAGGATGTCTCCCATGCGCATGGCCTGAATTTTTGGGCCGTAGCCGACAATATGCGCAAGGGCGGCGCGCTGAATATGGTGCAGATAGCGGAAATTCTAGTTGAAAAATACCTAGGTTGACCGATAATGTAATGTGTAATCTGAGCTTGCAACTCTAACTATTTGATGTTAATTTGGTTATCCTTGCTTAATAAGTCATGAGGGTGGCATGAAACGCAAGAACATATTCAACGCTTTGCTAGTCGCTGGCCTATTAGTGCTTACGCCATTAGCCGCCGACGCTGCCGGCTTGGGGAAATTAAAAGTTATTTCTGCGCTGGGTCAGCCCTTGCGCGCTGAAATCGATCTGATTTCCGTGCCGAAGGACGAGGTGGATCTCATTACCGCGCGTGTTGCCGCGTCTGATGCCTATAAGCGACACAATATCGAACAGCAAGAGGGATTGACTAATGTCCGCTTCGCAGTCGAGAAACGTCCCAATGGCGAGCCTTATCTCAAGGTCACTTCCACCCAGGCTTTTAACGAGCCATTTCTCGATCTTTTGATTCAGCTCGATTGGCCATCCGGCCGTTTGTTGCGCGAATATACGATTCTGCTTGACCCGCCAGGATTTCAAGACAAACCGATCGCGCCGGTAGTGAGTGCACCGGTCGCGCAGTTTGAGCCGGCGGTGAAGCCTGCACCCTCGGCAGAGCAACCGGCACCGATGGAAGCGCAGCCTGAGCCAAGCAAGCTTGAGAGAAAATTCGGGAAAGCGGCTAAGCACGGTAAGAAAATTAAAGCCCAAAAACCCGAAACGATTGTCAAAGCGCAGCCGGTCACGCCGCCGCGCCAGCTTACTCCTGCGGAACAGACTTTCCCGCGTTTTGAAAGCGATCAATCCCCCGCTCAGACGGCGTCACCAGCGGGGCAGGCCACGATAACCCCGGTCGCCGCCGTGAAACCCACGCCGCAAGAATACAAGATCAAGCAGGGTGATTCGCTCTCGAAAGTCGCGCGCGAGATGAAACCGGAAGGCTATAGTCTCGAGCAGATGATGGTTGCGCTGTATGAGCGCAATAAGCGTGCGTTCGACGGTAATAATATGAACCGCATCAAAACTGGCCAAATCTTGCGCATGCCTGAGAAAAGCGAGCTCGATGCGACCAGTCAAAGCGCCGCCGTAAGAGAAATAAAGGTGCAAGCTGCCGACTGGAACGCGTATCGCCAGAAACTGGCGGGTACGGTAGCCGAGCAACAAGCGGCAAAACAAGAAGCTAAGCCGGAAGCCACCGGCAAGATTACCGCCAAGGCAGAAGATAAAGGCGCCAAGCCTCAGGCGCCTGAGCAAGATGTGCTCAAACTTTCCCGCGGCGAAACTGCCGGTAAGGGCAAAGGCGCGGCGGGTAAAGGCGGCGAGGCCGATGCCAAGGTGCTGCAAGATAAACTCATGGCCGCCCAAGACGACGCGGTGGCGAAAGAAAAGGCGCTGAAAGAGGCTAATTCTCGCATTGCCGATCTCGATAAAAACGTCAAAGAAATGCAAGCCTTGCTTGACCTCAAGAGCAAACAAATGGCCGAGCTTGAAAAGCAAGCCAAGGCAAAACCGGTAGCCGTCCCACCGCCGGTTGCGAAAGTGGAAGCGCCAAAACCCGTGCCAGTTACGCCAGAGGTGAAACCGGAACCGGCAAAACAAGCCACTACTGCGGCGGCGCCGGAGAAGCCTGTCGAGGAGCCGCTGGTGAAAGCAGTACCGGATCAGTCAAAGCCCGTAGCGCAGCCAGTACAGAAAAAACCGGTTCCCGCGGCGCCTAAAGCGAAGGCGCCCGAGCCTGAAACCTCGTTCATGGACACGGTGATGTCTAACCCGCTGTATCTTGGCGGGAGTGCGGCTGCCGTGGTAGGCGCTTTGTTCGCCGCTTTATGGGCACTCGGCCGCCGCCGCAAGAAAAGCCTGGCGAGCTTCGAAGACAGCATCATGACCAGTGGCGGAGGGGATCTTAAGACCAATACGGTGTTCGGCAATACCGCAGGTGGCCAGATCGATACCGGTGATACTTCTTTCCTCACTGACTTTAGCCAAGCCGGGATGGGTGCGATCGATACCAATGATGTGGATCCGATCGCCGAGGCCGAGGTCTATATGGCCTATGGCCGTGACGCACAAGCGGAAGAGATTCTCAAAGAAGCGATGAGTAAGGATCCCAACCGGCATGAGATTCAACTCAAGCTATTGGAGATCTATGCTGGCCGCAAAAATACCGCCGCATTCGAAACGCTTGCCGCCGAGCTTTATGCCGCCACCAGCGGTCAAGGCCCGGAGTGGGAAAAAGCCGCGGAATTGGGGCGTAGCATTGATGCCGGCAATCCGCTCTATGCGGTGCCGGAGGGTGGGGGAGAGGGGATGGCTGCCGTGGGTACTGCGGCAGCAGCAGTGGCAGTGGCGCCGGATCTTGACTTTAACTTGGATATCGATATCCAAGGTGGTGTCGGGCACACCTCCGCTAAACCTAAACCGGCTGACGAAGACTTTGGCGATACACTGGATTTCGACCTCAATACCCCTCCGGTTGCGGGTACGGCACCTGGGCCTGCAGTGGAAGACACGCAAGGGATGGCAACGCTCGATTTCAATCTCGATACCATCATTCCGCAAGCAGTCGAAAAACATGCGGAAGCACCGGCGCAGGCGCGCGATTTTGGCAAGGACAACCTCGCCTTCGATATTCCGGAATTATCGGCGCCTACAACGACAAAATTGCAGGGACAAGAAGAAGATACCCTCGCACTCGACTTCAACTTCAATCTTGATCACGAAGCGAGTGCGTCCGGAACGGTAAAACAAGCCACCGAAGAACCGATGATGCCGGATTTGGATTTGTCGGGTATCGATCTCAACTTAGGAAAATCTGCTCCGCAGATGGAGCATCTCGGCGGCTTGCCCTTGGATGCGGCGACCACATTGGCGGGAGGCAGCACGGTTTGGGAAGAGGCCTCGACTAAGCTCGACCTGGCACGGGCTTATCTGGAAATGGGGGATAAAGAGGGTGCGCGTGAAATCCTGCAAGAAGTCGTAGCCGAAGGCGGTACGGAGCAGCAGGAAAACGCCAAGAAGTTGCTCGCCACCCTTTCCTGATATACTTTTTCACCGCTGTCCGGGGCCGCTTAATGCGGCCCCGCGCGTTTATAGGGTTACCTTTGTCAATACATGCTGCATCCGACCACACGCCTGCTTGCTTGGATCGCGTTCGCCATGGCCATTCCGTGGTTGAGTATCCAAGCATTGCTCGCGGCGAGCGTAGGTATTGCGGTAATGGTGTGGGCAAGCGGCGCAGCAGGCTGCTGGCGGCTTGTGCGCCGCACCCGGGTATTACTCATCGCCTTGATCGTGTTGTATGCCTTTGCCACACCCGGCGTGCCGCTTATTGCAGGGTGGATGCAGTGGAATCCCACCGTGGAAGGTATTCGCGCGGGTGGTTTGCAGGCCTGGCGCTTGTTGCTCATGATCAGCGCCTTGGCGCTATTGCTCGCGCGCATGCAGCGCGAGCAATGGTTGGCGGGGCTCTATATTTTGTTGTTGCCGCTTAAATTTTTAGGCGTGCCGGTGGCGCGCATCGCGGTGCGGCTATGGCTGACACTGCATTACGTTGAAACCGCACCGAAAGCCGATAGCTTAAGCGCGCGCTGGGAAAGCGCGCTGACACTGCCGGATGAAATGCCGGCAAGTATCGCCTTGGAAGTCCCCGTATTTACGCGATGGGATGCGGGTTTCATTTTAGGTTTTGGCGTTTTGCTGGCGCTTGTTCTATGGTGAGAATCGCACTAGGCTTGGAATATGATGGCAGCCGTTTCTGCGGATGGCAGACGCAGCCCGCGGCGTGCGCGGTACAGGATGTGCTGGAAGCGGCATTGGCCGGGATCGCCAATGCTCCGGTGAAGGTGGCCAGCGCGGGGCGCACCGATACCGGCGTGCATGCCTTGGCGCAAGTCGTGCATTTCGACACCGAGGCGCTGCGCCCCGAGAGCGCATGGGTGCGCGGCGTCAATGCCCTGTTGCCGGCGGCGGTGTCGGTACGCTGGGCGCGCGAAGTGGCGCCGGAATTCCACGCGCGTTTTTCGGCGCGGGCGCGGCGCTATCGTTATGTGTTGCTCAACCGGGCGGTGCGCCCGGGTTTGGCGGCCGGCCGGGTCGGCTGGTTTCATGCCGCGCTGGATGTGGAGGCCATGCGTCAGGCCGCGGGTTGTCTCATCGGCGAGCATGATTTCAGCGCCTTCCGTGCCGCCGAATGCCAGGCAAAAACGCCGGTGCGCACCCTGACCGACCTCACGATCATGCGGGCGCATGATTACGTGATTTTCGATGTGCGCGCGAATGCGTTTTTACATCACATGGTACGCAATATCGTCGGCTGCCTGGTGTATGTGGGAAAAGGCAAGCATGCACCGGGTTGGATGAGGGAAGTATTGCAATCCCGCGACCGCAAGCGCGCTGCCCCGACTTTCGCGCCGGATGGATTGTATTTGAGCGCGGTGGAATACGAAACGCGGTGGGGGATTCCGCCCAGCGATGAAAGGCTGCTTGAAGCAGTGTTATTGGATTAAGCCATGGTCAGAGTAAAAATTTGTGGCATCACCCGCGTTGAAGACGGTTTGGCGTGCGCGCGGCTCGGCGCGGATGCAATTGGCTTGGTATTTTATGCGTCCAGTTCGCGCCACGTCGGTGTGGCCCAAGCGCGCGCGATCATGGCAGCCTTGCCGCCATTCGTCACCACCGTGGGCTTGTTTGTCGATGCGCGTCCGCGTGAAGTGCAAGCGGTGTTGGCGCAATTGCCGCTGGATATGTTGCAGTTCCACGGCGATGAAAGCCCCGAGTATTGCCGTGGTTTTGGCCGTCCCTATCTGAAAGCGCTGCGGGTAAAGCCGGGGTCGGATTTGGTACAATACGCCTCCGCTTTTGCCGATGCCAAAGGCTTGCTATTGGATGCCCATGTGGAAGGCAGCGCTGGCGGTACCGGAAAAGCTTTCGATTGGAGCCTTATCCCGGCGCATTTGCCCTTGCCGGTCGTTCTTTCCGGTGGCTTGAGTCCCGCCAACGTCAGCGAGGCGATCCGGCGTGTGCAGCCCGCGGCGGTGGATGTATCGAGCGGCGTGGAAGCGACAAAAGGAATCAAGGACGCGGATAAAATCGCCGCCTTCATGCAAGGAGTACGCAATGCAATTTTATGATCTGCCCGATGAGCGCGGCCACTTCGGCCCCTACGGCGGGATATTCGTGGCCGAGACTTTGATGCAGGCGCTGGAAGAACTCAAGCAGGCCTACGAGCACTACCGTTTCGATCCCGAATTCCAGGCCGAATTCACCTACGATCTCAAACACTATGTCGGCCGTGCGAGCCCGGTGTATTACGCCCAACGCTGGAGCGAGTATCTGGGCGGCGCGCGTATTTACCTCAAGCGCGAAGATTTAAACCACACTGGCGCGCATAAAATCAACAACACCATCGGCCAAGCCTTGCTCGCCAAGCGCATGGGCAAACAGCGCGTGATCGCTGAGACCGGCGCCGGCCAGCATGGCGTGGCCACCGCCACGGTTGCTGCGCGGCTGGGCATGGAGTGCGTGGTGTATATGGGCGCGGAAGATGTGAAGCGCCAATCGCCCAATGTGTTCCGCATGAAAATGCTGGGCGCGACCGTGGTGCCGGTGGAGTCCGGCTCCAAGACGCTGAAAGACGCGCTGAACGAAGCGATGCGTGACTGGGTGACGAATGTGGACAGCACCTTCTATATCATCGGCACCGTCGCCGGCCCGCATCCTTATCCGATGATGGTGCGCGATTTCCAAGCGGTGATCGGGCATGAGGCGATGGTGCAAATGCCGGAACTCGCCGGTCGCCAGCCGGATGCGATCATCGCGTGCGTCGGCGGCGGTTCGAATGCGATGGGGATTTTCTATCCCTATCTGGGGGAAACGGACGTGCGCTTGATCGGCGTGGAAGCGGCGGGATTAGGCTTGGCCACCGGCAAGCACGCCGCGCCGCTGAACGCCGGCACGCCGGGTGTGCTGCACGGCAATCGCACTTATCTCATGCAGGACGAAAACGGCCAGATCATCGAAACGCATTCGATTTCCGCCGGCTTGGATTATCCCGGCGTCGGCCCCGAGCATGCCTGGTTGAAGGACAGCGGCCGCGCCGAATATGTGGCTGTGACGGATCAAGAAGCACTCGAAGCATTCCATAATTTGTGCCGCTTCGAAGGTATCATCCCGGCGCTGGAATCGAGCCATGCGCTGGCGCATGCAGCGCAGATTGCACCGAGTATGCAGCGCGATCAAATTTTATTGGTGAATCTTTCCGGGCGCGGCGATAAGGATATCAATACGGTTGCGTCCTTGTCTGGGATTACGTTGTAACCATGGGGAAATACGACAAGCTGATATCCCAGATATTGCGTGGCTTATGCCAATATCGAGTTCGATGACCTCTGCCATTTACTGAAGCACCTGGGATTTGAAGTCAGAACACGTGGTAGCCCTCATGTTTTTCGCAGACAGGGCGTGGTGGAGAAAATCAATCTGCAACGGCAAGGTTCCAAGGCCAAGGCTTATCAAGTGCAACAGGTCAGAGATGTGATTCGGAAACATCGGCTGGCTCGTGAGGAGGAATAATATGGATCGCTACGAAATCATTCTTTACTGGAGCGCGGAAGACACCGCATTTATCGCCGAAGTGCCGGAATTGCCCGGCTGCATGGCGCATGGCGATACGCAGGAAGAAGCGTTGGCTAATATCAAGGAAGCCATGCGCCTGTGGCTCGATACCGCGCGCGAGTTTGGTGATCCGATTCCCGAGCCGCGTGGGCGATTGATGTATGCGTAAGGGCATCAACACCGTGGCGAAGCTGTCAGGGACTACGTTATGGGTATAGGCATTCCTGATTTTCAAAGTATTTTCTTGCCGCTTCTGAAAGCCTGTGCAGACGGACATGAACACGAAAATCAAGAACTGCGACATATTTTGTCTGAGCAGTTTGGCCTTACCGAGGCTGAGTTAGCAATCAAGCTTCCCAGTGGTAAACAGGGCGTATTTGATAATCGTGTGGCTTGGGCAAAAGGCCATCTCAAACAGGCTGGTCTGATCGAGATTACACGGCGGGGAATTTATAGAATTACGGCTCGTGGACTGGAAGTTCTTGGCGAAAACCCACAAACTCTGAATATCAAGTATCTGAAACGGTTTCCTGAATACGCGGCTTTCCTGTCCGGCGGGAAAAATGATAAACCCAAGCTGATCGAGTTTGTTTCCCCGCACTCGGAGACACCGGACGAACTCATCGCTGGCGGTTACAAGCAGTTGCGGGAAGCGTTGGCGGCTGAGCTTCTGGAGCGCATCAAGACGGTCACCCCTTCACGCTTTGAGGAATTGGTCGTCGAGCTGTTGCTGAAGATGGGTTATGGCGGTACACAAGAAGATGCAGGGCGAGTGGTCGGCAAGAGTGGTGATGGCGGTATTGATGGCATCATCAATGAAGACCGGCTTGGGTTGGATGTCATCTATGTTCAAGCCAAACGCTGGGAGGCGGATGTGGGTCGCCCTGAAATTCAGAAATTTGTAGGCGCGCTTGCGGGAAACAAGGCAAACAAAGGCGTTTTTATTACCAGCGCGGGTTTCTCCAAAGGCGCTACTGACTATGCGTCTCAAGTGAATCACCGGGTCGTCCTGATTGACGGCCCTATGTTGGCAGAACTGATGATGGACCACGATCTGGGCGTTTCCACCAAAGATGTTTATACGGTAAAGCGTTTAGACACCGATTATTTTGAAGAAGATTAATTTATGAGCCGCATTGGCCAAACTTTTACCGCGCTGAGAGCGCAGAATAAAAAAGCATTGATCCCATTTTTTACCGCAGGTGATCCCACGCCGGCGCTGACCGTGCCCTTGATGCATGCGCTGGTCGAAGCGGGCGCGGACATCATCGAACTCGGCGTGCCGTTTTCCGACCCGATGGCGGATGGCCCCACCATACAACGTTCGAGCGAACGCGCCTTGGCGCACAAGGTCAGTCTCAAAGACATTCTCGGCATGGTGACGCAGTTTCGCCAAGACAATGCCGCGACCCCGGTGGTGCTGATGGGCTATGCCAACCCAATCGAGGCGATGGGCTATGAAAAATTCGCGCGCCAGGCGCAAGCAGCCGGTGTGGACGGCGTGTTGACCGTGGATTATCCGCCCGAAGAATGTGTTGAGTTTCTCGCGTGTTTAGCGCGGCATGATTTGGATCCGATTTTTCTGCTGTCGCCCACCTCGGTGGCGGCGCGCGTGGCGGCAGTGGCTAAAGCTGCGCGCGGCTTTGTGTACTACGTTTCGCTCAAAGGCGTGACCGGCGCGGCCAATCTGGATTTAAGCGCGGTAAAAACCCGCCTTGCCCAATTGCGCAAACAAGTGAGCCTGCCCATCGGCGTCGGCTTCGGCATCCGTGATGGCGCGATGGCGAAAGCCATGGCCGGCTTTTCCGATGCCGTGGTGATCGGCAGCCGCATCGTGCAAGAAATTGAAAGTGCGCCCGTGGACCAAGTCGTGGCGCGTGTCGGCACACTGGTAAAATCATTCCGCGGCGCGATGGATAGCTAACCAAGGAGCATCGTATGAGTTGGTTCCAAAAGCTGTTACCCCCAAAAATTAAGCGCAAGGCCGAGGGCAACAAGAAAAATGTACCCGAAGGGCTGTGGCACAAATGCACTACTTGCGAAGCAGTGCTGTATCACGCCGATCTGGAAAAAAATCTCGAAGTCTGCCCCAAATGCAGCCACCACAACCGCATCACCGCGCGCGAACGCCTCGATCTATTCCTCGACCCCGAAGGCCGCTATGAAATTGGTGCCGAAATAGAACCCATCGATAGTTTGAAATTCAAAGACACCCGAAAATATCCCGACCGCCTCAAAGAAGCGCAAGCCGATACCAGCGAAACCGATGCCTTGGTGGTGATGCAAGGCAGCGTGATGAATCTGCCAGTGGTAGCGGCGGCATTCGAATTCAAGTTCATGGGCGGCTCGATGGGTTCGGTGGTGGGCGAACGCTTCGTCGAAGGCGTGCAACTCTGCTGTGAGCAAAACCTCCCCTTCATTTGTTTCACCGCCAGCGGCGGCGCGCGCATGCAAGAAGGGTTGTTGTCGCTGATGCAAATGGCCAAGACCAGCGCCGCGCTGACGCAGCTCGCCGCCGCGCGCTTGCCCTTTATTTCAGTGTTGACCGATCCCACCATGGGCGGCGTGTCCGCCAGCTTCGCCATGCTCGGCGATGTGATCGTCGCCGAGCCCGGCGCGCTGATCGGTTTCGCCGGCCCGCGCGTGATCGAACAGACCGTGCGCCAAACCCTGCCGCAAGGCTTCCAGCGCGCCGAATTCCTGCTCGAACATGGCGCCGTCGATATGATTATCGATCGGCGGCAGATGCGCGAAAGGCTGGCGAATCTGATTACGCTGCTGATGCGGCAAGCTGCCGCGGCTTGACGCGCCCGAGGATGTCAGGCGCCGGATAGTGTCGCTGTGTGGCTTACCTTGCATGCTGTCCTGATTTGATCGGTATGGACGAGAGGAGAAATGATGCGCACGATCGGTAATATAATCTGGTTCGTGCTCGGCGGGGCCATCATGGGGCTATTGTGGTGGCTCGCGGGCTTGCTGGCTTACGTGTCGATTGTGGGCATTCCCTGGGGAAAAGCTTGTTTCGTTATCGGACAGTTCACTTTTTTCCCTTTCGGGAAAGAAGCCATCAGCCGCAAGGAACTGAAGCAACAAGACGATATTGGCACGGGCGCGCTGGGCGTCATCGGCAACGTTATTTGGTTTCTCTGCGCCGGCTTGTGGCTGGCCATCGGCCACGTCATTTCCGCTTTGTTCAACTTCGTTACAATTATCGGCATCCCATTTGGCATTCAGCATTTAAAACTGGCCGGTGTCGCGCTCGCGCCGATCGGGAAAACCATTGTCAGCAGCGAAGTTGCGGCGGCTGCGCGCAAAAGCCATGCGGAAGCAACGGTGGCCGCTTTGCGTAATCGTGCCTAGCTTCTTGACCGGATAGGTGACGGCATTGCTCTCTCTCACGCGCATGGCGCGGGTTTGCAAAACACCCGGCAAATCAGTATAATGCGCGACTTTCCTCGGCATGGCCGATGAAAGCCATTTAACCTTGCCTCACTGTTGCACAGCAGGAGGTATATCCAGAAGGAGCGTGCATGCGTCATTACGAGATCTGTTTTATCGTCCATCCGGACCAGAGTGAGCAAGTGCCGGGTATGATCGAGCGCTATAAGGCCACGATCGCCACTCGCAGCGGCGCGCTTCACCGCCTCGAAGATTGGGGCCGCCGTCAACTGGCTTACCCCATCCAGAAAATCCACAAGGCACACTACGTGCTCATGAATATCGAGTGCGATCAGGTGACCTTGGATGAACTGGAGCACGCCTTCAAGTTCAACGATGCCGTGTTGCGGCACCTCATCATCAAGATGGATGGCCCGGTCACCGAGCCTTCTCCCATGATGCGCGGGGAAGAAAAGCCGCGTGAAGAACGGTCGCGGCCAGAGGCAGTGGCTCAGGTAGAACCCGCGGAGGCGCTAGCTCCTGGAGCGTAATCGGGTGTCTTGCAACCGGACGCAATTATGCGGCCGGATCGAGACCCGAGGCGCATTGCGCTTCAGCCCGGCGGGCGTGGCCTTGGTGGAATTCACCATCGCCCACCGTTCGGAACAGACAGAAGCGAATGTGCCGCGTAAAGTGGATTATGTGTTGCATGCCATCGCGGCAGAGGAAGTGGCGCGGCAAGTCGTCCAACTCCCTGAAAAGTGTACGGTGAAGGCTACCGGTTTTCTAACGAAAGCGGGCCGCACCGATCCAACGCTGGTGTTGCATGTGCAAAATATTGAATTGATCGAATAGAGGTGAATCATGTCGCGTCAAATGTTTAAACGCAGAAGGTATTGCCGCTTCACGGCGGAAGGCATCAAGCAAGTGGACTACAAAGATGTGAGCCTGCTAAAGGATTTCATCAACGAAAACGGCCGGATTATTCCGGCGCGCATTACTGGCACCAAGGCGCGCTTTCAGCGGCAGTTGTCGGTGGCGGTGAAACGCGCGCGCTTCCTGGCGCTGATGCACTACACCGATCTGCATTAAGGGGCCAGCGATGCAAATTATTCTCATGGAAAAAGTCGCCAACCTCGGCCAACTCGGCGATGTGGTGAAAGTGAAAGACGGCTATGCGCGCAATTTCCTGATTCCGCAGGGCAAGGCGAAGCGCGCCACGGAAAGCAACCTGAAAGTCTTCGAAGCGCGCCGCACCGAACTGGAAAAGCAGCAAGCCGAGCATTTGCTACAAGCCCAAGCGCGCGCCGAAAAGCTGGAAGGCTTCATGCTCCAGGTCACGCAGAAGGCGGGTCCGGATGGCAAGCTGTTCGGTTCCGTGAGCAACGTCGATATCGTCGAGGCGCTCAAGGGCCAAGGCTTCGAGGTGGTAAAATCCGAAGTGCGCATGCCGCAAGGCCCGCTGAAGCAGATTGGCGATTATCCGCTGACGCTGGCTTTTCACACTGACGTCACCGCTACCATTACCGTCTCGGTGCTGGGCAGCGCGTAATAGCGATGTGGTTTTGCATGAAAAGGGCCGCTAAGCGGCCCTTTTCGTTCGTTCTCCCAGCCACTTATGGCGGGCCGCCATTCTGTGCTAACCTGCTTTTTTCTGACGGTGCACCATGGGCGATAACCAACTCGACGCGATCAAACTTCCCCCGCATTCGGTAGAGGCCGAGCAATCGGTACTGGGCGGCTTGCTGCTCGAAAACAGCGCGTGGGAGCGCATCGCCGATCTCATCACCGAACAGGATTTCTACCGCCACGATCATCGCCTGGTTTACCGCCACATCACCCGGCTACTCGACGCGAGCAAACCGGCGGATGTGGTGACGGTGTCGGAATCGCTCGAATCCAGCAAAGAATTGACCACCATCGGCGGGCTCGCCTATCTCGGCGCGTTGGCGCAAAACACGCCCAGCGCCGCCAACATCCGGCGCTATGCCGAGATCGTGCGCGACCGCGCGATTCTGCGCGGGCTGGTAGAGGTCGGCACGAGTATCGCCGATTCCGCCTACAGCCCGATGGGCCGCTCGGCCGGCGATTTGCTCGATCAAGCCGAAGGCAAGGTATTCGAAATCGCCGAGGCCGGCGCGCGCGGCAAGCAAGGCTTCATGGAATTGCAGCCGCTGTTGACGCAAGTGGTGGAACGCATCGACATGCTGTTCCAGCGCGACAACCCGAGTGATATCACCGGCATCCCCACCGGGTTCACCGATTTGGATCAGAAAACCTCCGGCTTGCAGCCGGGTGATCTGGTGATCGTCGCCGGCCGGCCGTCGATGGGCAAGACCGCCTTCTCGCTCAACATCGCCGAGCATGTGGCGCTGGAATCGGGCCTGCCGGTTGCGGTGTTCAGCATGGAGATGGCGGGCACGCAACTGGTGATGCGCATGATGGGTTCGGTGGGCAAGCTGGATCAGCATAAAGTGCGCACCGGGCGTTTGCAGGACGAAGACTGGCAGCGCCTGACCTATGCCGTGGGCAAACTCAACGATGCGCCGATCTACATCGACGAATCGGCGGCATTGACCGCGCTGGAATTGCGCGCCCGGGCGCGGCGCTTGCATCGCCAATGCGGCAAGCTCGGACTCATCGTGGTTGACTATATCCAGCTTATGTCCGCTACCCGCCAAGGGGAAAATCGCGCCACTGAAATCTCGGAAATTTCACGCTCCCTGAAGGCGCTGGCAAAAGAATTGGATGTGCCGGTGATCGCGCTCTCGCAGTTGAATCGTAGCTTGGAACAGCGTCCCAATAAGCGCCCGGTCATGTCTGATCTGCGCGAATCCGGCGCCATTGAACAAGATGCGGATCTGATCCTGTTTATTTACCGCGACGAAGTGTACAACCCCGAAACGCCGGAAAAAGGCATTTCCGAAATCATTATTGGCAAGCAACGCAACGGCCCCATTGGCACTGTGCGCCTGGCATTCCTTGGCGAATACACGCGCTTTGAAAGTCTGGCGCATGGGAACTATCAAGATCATTAGCCCTAGCGTGCAGGGCCGCACAAAAAATAGAATATGACCCGCCCCATCCAGGCTATTGTTCATCTGGCTGCTTTCGTCAATAACCTACTCGTTGCGCGGCAAGCCGCGCCGGCATCCAAAATCTTCGCCGTGATCAAGGCCAATGGTTACGGCCACGGCCTACTGCGCGTGGCGCAAGCCCTGGAAGAGAGCGATGGGTTCGCGGTGCTGACTATCGAAGAAGCGGTGCGGCTGCGTGAAGCGGGGTTTGCACAGCCCATCTTGTTGTTGGAAGGAGTGTTTGCGGAATCGGAATTGGCGGTGGTCGCGGAGCACCAACTCAGCCTGGTCATTCATACCCAAGAACAAATCGAATGGTTAAAACGCGCTTGGTCACTGGTGCGCATCGATGTCTTTCTCAAACTCAATACCGGCATGAACCGGCTGGGTTTCGCGCCAGATGCCTTGCCGCAGGCGCTGGCCGCGCTCAAGGCGTGCCCGGTGCTCGGCCGGATTACGCTCATGACGCATTTCGCCAGCGCCGACGAAGCGGCGGGTGTGCGCGAACAATTCGCGCGCTTTACCGCATTGACGCAAGCGCTGGCCTTGCCGGCGTGCCTGGCGAATTCCGCCGCATTGCTGCGCAACCCGGAAACGCATGGCGCGTGGGTGCGGCCCGGCATCATGCTGTATGGCGCATCGCCTTTCGCGGAACAGCGCGCCGCGGATCTGGGCCTGGAGCCCGCGATGAGCTTGGTATCGAAAGTGATTGCGGTGCAGCAGGTGCAGCGCGGTGCACGCATCGGTTACGGCGGCACCTATACAGCGGATAGCGATAGGCGTGTGGGGATTGTCGCTTGCGGCTATGCTGACGGGTATCCGCGGCATGCGGGCGGCGGCACGCCGATTTTGGTGGAAGGTCTACGCACCCGCACCCTGGGCCGGGTCTCGATGGATATGCTGTGCGCCGACCTGACACCACTACCGAATGCCGGTATCGGCAGCCCGGTTACGCTGTGGGGCGAGGGGCTGCCGGTAGAAGACGTCGCGCGCGCTGCCGGCACCATCAGCTATGAATTGCTGTGTGCGCGCGCGGAGCGGGTGCCGGTGGTCGAAGCGTAGCTTATTGGTACTTTGTTTACTTGAGATGACGCATGGCAAAAGCAAAATCCCTCTATGTCTGCACCGAATGCGGCGGCCAAAGTTTGAAATGGCAAGGCCAATGCCCGCATTGTGATGCTTGGAATACCTTGGTGGAAACCGTGGCCGAAACCGCGGTTTCCAGCAGCGGCAATCGTTATAGCGCACTGGCGGCGGACGGCAAGCTGCAAACCCTGGCCGAGGTGGAAGCGCTGGAAGTGCCGCGCACGCCCACCGGCGTGGCGGAGTTGGATCGCGTGTTGGGCGGCGGTTTGGTGGAAGGTGCGGTGGTGCTGATCGGCGGCGACCCGGGTATCGGCAAATCGACGCTATTGCTGCAAGCGCTGGCGCATATGAGTGCAGTGCAAAAAGTATTGTATGTGAGCGGCGAAGAATCCCCGCAGCAAATTGCCTTGCGCGCCAAGCGGCTGGCCCTTAATGCCAGCGCCGTGATCCTGCTTGCCGAAATCAATTTGGAAAAAATTATCGCGCTGCTCAAGCGCGAGCGGCCCCAGGTCGCGGTGATCGATTCGATTCAAACCGTTTATTCCGAAGCGCTGCAATCCGCGCCCGGCAGCGTGGCCCAAGTACGCGAGTGCGCGGCGCAATTGACGCGTTATGCCAAGCAGGCCGGCACCACGATTATTTTTGTCGGCCACGTGACGAAAGAAGGCACGCTCGCCGGTCCGCGCGTGCTAGAGCATATGGTTGATACCGTGCTGTATTTCGAAGGCGAGACCAGTTCCAGCTTCCGCCTGGTGCGCGCCTTCAAAAATCGCTTTGGCGCGGTCAATGAGCTCGGCGTGTTCGCCATGACCGAAAAGGGCTTGCGCGAAGTGAGTAACCCTTCCGCTTTGTTTCTCTCGCACCATGGGCAAGAGGTCCCGGGCTCGTGCGTGATGGTGACGCAAGAAGGCACAAGGCCCTTGCTGGTGGAGATTCAAGCGCTGGTGGACGAAGCCCACGCACCGAATCCGCGCCGATTATCGGTGGGCCTGGAACAAAATCGTTTGGCGATGTTGCTGGCGGTGTTGCACCGGCATGCGGGCATCGTCTGCTTCGACCAAGATGTGTTCGTGAATGCCGTGGGTGGAGTGCGCATTACCGAGCCGGCGGCGGATTTGGCGGTACTGCTGGCGATTGTCTCTTCGCTCAAAAACAAGCCGTTGCCCGGGAAACTGGTGGTATTTGGGGAGATCGGTTTGGCGGGCGAGGTACGGCCGGTGCAGCGCGGCCAGGAGCGGCTGAAAGAAGCGGCTAAACTCGGCTTCACGCGCGCCGTTATTCCCAAGGCAAATAAGCCAAAACAAGCGATTATAGGGATGGAGATTATCGCGGTAGAGCGGCTGGAAGAAGCGGTTGTCAATTGCCGGTAATGCTTATATGATGACAATGTAATTGTCGGCCATAGCCTATTAGATGAGAGCATTTTAAATAATAAACAATGATTAACTGTTAAAAAGCCGTTATTTGCGTACACACTGGAGAGAGGAAGCGGCGTATCAATTAATTAAGCGCTGGAGGATCGTGGAGGCTGCCCAAACAATAGCGCCCGAATGGCGCCCGGCTCCGTCGCATGCGATATTGCTTGCCCATGTCGCGCGTAGCGATACCGGTCGCGTGCGTACCGGCAACGAAGATAGCCTCGGTTTCGATGTGGATACCGGGTTGATGCTGCTGGCGGATGGCATGGGGGGCTGCAATGGCGGCGAAATCGCGAGCGCGATGGCGGTCAATATCGTGTTAAGCGAATTTCGCCAATTGCCTTTGATGTTGCCGCTGAACGAAGCGGCACCCGAGTTAAGCAGTGGGACTATGCGTTTGTGTACCGCGATCGCCAAGGCAAATCGCGAGATTTATCAGCTTAGCTTGGCGCAGTCGCAGCTTTCCGGCATGGGCACCACCTTGGTCGCGGCTTTATTTTTGGGCACACGCGTGACGCTCGCCAGCGTTGGCGATTCGCGGGTGTATCGCTTGCGCCAAGGGCATTTCGAACAGCTCACGGTAGACCACACCGTGGTGCAAGAGCAGGTCGAGTACGGCTTGATTACGCCGGAACAGGCGCGGCTTGCCGGCAGCCGCGGGCTGATTACGCGCGCACTGGGTGTGGAAGCGGGCGTGGAAGTCGATGTGCAAGAGCAGCTGGTATTGCCCGGCGATGTATTTTTGCTGTGCTCCGACGGCCTATTCGACATGCTGGACGATACCGAGATTCGATTCGTGATCGACCATGCCGACGGCGATTTAGAAGCCGCGGCGCAGCGCTTGATTGATGCCGCCAATGATAAAGGCGGTTACGATAATATTTCGCTGATTTTGGCGCGGGCAGCGTAGGCTTCGCTCCCTACGCCGGATACGGCGGTGGAAGCACTATGTCTAAACTGATTGTTTACGACCAGCATGGCAACACGCTCAGCGAGCGGCAACTCAATCGCGAGCGCATCAAGATCGGCCGCCGCGCCGATAGTGATATTCCGCTTGACCATATTTCCGTGAGCGGCGAGCATGCGCTCATCACCACTATCCGCAATGACGCTTTTCTGCAAGACCTCGGCAGCACGAATGGTGTGCGCGTGAACGGCAAGCTGGTCAAGAACCATCACTTGCAAGACGGCGACGAGATCAATATCGCCGTATTTAATCTCAAATATATCTTCGAATCTTGGGTAATGCCTGATCATTCCTGGGTCGATACCGTAGCTAAAACCACGAAACAAGCGGTGCTGCGCGCTGCATGCCATGGTCACGAAACCCTGTTCGAAATCAATATGGAGGAGAGCGTGGGGCTGACTCGGGAAATGACGGCCAGCCGCCTATTCGATAGCCCTGATAGGGACGCTCCCACGGTAGCGGAAAGCACGCGGTTGGGTGTGCTGCGTTTGATGGGCGGGCCGGGGGCCGGTAAGCAATTGGAGCTGACGAAGCCGGTGTTGACGCTGGGTAAACCCGGCATGCAAACCGCGGTGATCGGGAAAAAAGCGGCGGGGTATTTTCTGACCTACGTCGATGGCATCAGCTACCCTTCGGTCAATGGCGTGGAGGTTGGCGCAACGCCATATCATATGCAAGACCACGATATCCTCGAGGTCGCGGGCACTCGCTTGGAGTTCTTCTACAAATAGACCGTATATCGCCGGTCTGTCTCCCGTTCTTGTCGTTGGCTAAGGTTTGATTTTCCCCTGGGATACCAATTCCGCGCGCACGCCGTTATATACCGGTCCCCACAGCGGATTGCCAATTTCGGTAGGGGCCAATTTGAAACTGGGATCGAGTTCGAACGCACGCCGGAAATCGTCACGGCATGGCGCTTCTTGATTCGACGAGCAATAAATAAAGGCGAGGTACTTATGGGCGACCACTTTGTCGGAGTCGAATGTAAGCCCAAGATGCAGCGCATCCAGCAAGCTTTTCTGCGCGCTTTTCAAATCACCATCCTCATATTGGTGGATGCCCTTATTCAATGTTTTTTCCGCCTGACGCAGCGACAGCTTATCGATGCCGATTTCGCGCGCGGTTTGCGAAGCGCAGCCAGTGGCAAGCAAGGCGACGGCGGCAGTCAGTATCAGCCAGCGGGACAATTTCATGCTAGGTTTTCTCATCAATTTTGAAACTTGTATTTTATCTTATGGGCGTTGTTCGGTTCGAGATTAATGGTTTGCGAATAAGGTTTAAAGGTCTCATTCACGATTAAAATGGTATGTTTTCCGGAGGGGAGTTTTAAATTGCGCAAGGGCGGGCTGATACCGAGGCGCTTACCATCCACGAATACTTCACCCCACGGACTAATGGCGAGCGTAACGGAAGCTTCGCCCGCGGCAGCAAGCGTGGGTGACGTGTTGGATTTTTTCGCCGTATCGGCTTTGGCAAGTTTGGTTTTGTCCGCAGTCCGGGGTGAAGCATGTTTACTCGCGGATTTTTCGTCTGTATTGGACTTGAATGTCGTCACCGCTTTGGGGAGTTCCGTGTCAGCGCGAGTTTGCGTGCCGGGTTGCGTCATGGGATCCGGTTGCGGGGGTATGGCTTGCGGACTTTCCATCAGTGCGGTCGCTTGGCTTGGCGTCAAGCTGGGCGGCGCGGATGGGCGTGTCTTACTCAGCATGACGACAGCGGCGAAGGTAACGATCATCGCCGGAATAGCAGCATAGAGCAGGAAGCGTTGCGTGTTCCACCAGCCATCGCGTGCGTCGGATCCGCGTACTCCGAGCATCGGCTTGGCGCCGGGAGAGGCCAGGCTCGGAATAATTTGGGTGGCATCGCCTAGATTGTCGCGTGTTTGTCTGCGTCGTTCCATACTTTCTACCGGCTTAGGCGCTTCGCCTGGCACGGGGATTTCCATGGTCTTGTAACGCTTG
>Ga0315268_10001679_pt1 | contig 25526 bp, 25 predicted proteins | sample C1_top_MG_FD_204535 | JGI IMG/M metagenome (GOLD analysis project Ga0315268, IMG submission 204535) | Sediment microbial communities from Yellowstone Lake, YNP, Wyoming, USA - C1_top | ecosystem: Environmental > Aquatic > Freshwater > Lake > Sediment | place: USA: Wyoming | collected 2017-08-01
GGCTGCACGACGCGCCTTGCTTTTCTTCTTATCACGCTCTGCAACAGCCTGCCAAAAGTCTTTTCTGGATAACCCCTTGCCCACATTGATGCTCTGGCGTGATTTATCGAGCAAGTCTTGAAAACGCGGCGAACGCGCCAAAAATCAAGCTCTCCAAATCATCATCATCTGCGGGCGCGAGCAATACGGCCACGGCCCTTCCATTGCGAGTGATGACGATAGGCCCGTCTGTCTCGCATTCTTCCAGGTAAGCACTCAGTCTTGCTTTTACGTCTGCCAGTGGCGCGATCCTCATAGCTTGAACTCTTCTCCGCCGACGTTTTTGTATCGGGGCGCCTGAGTCTTATGGCCTGTAGCGGCCGGCGATGGTGTTGCCGTTGCTGTGCTCCCAGAGTTGACGCTCGTCTTGCTGAATTTGCGTCAAACGATTGGGATCGTCCAGTGTGGGCACGCAGACGACTTCACCCAGGCGCAAGCCCGCTAACGAGCCTTCGACAACATCTTCCGGCGTCATGACCAGGTTGGCGGGAATACGCGCAGGGTCTTGGCCCATCTGCTCGTGAAACTCGGTCCGCACCACGCCCGGACAGACCGCCTGCACCTGCACGCCTGTCCCTGCCAACTCGTCGTGCAGTGTCTGTGTGAAAGCGTTGATGTAAGCTTTGGTCGCTGCATACGTCGCACGCCTGGGCATGGTGGGCGACGAGAGCGCCGCACTAAAGGCCAGCCGCGATGAGACATTGATGATTGCGCCGTGACCGCGCGCGATCATGCCGGGCAATGCGGCTCGCGTCAGGCGTGTGACGGCTGTCACCTGCAAGCGGATCAGCTCCTCCGCGCGGTCCGGATCGAGCTTGATGAATGGCATGTAGCCGCCAAAGCCCGCATTGTTGACCAATAACTCCAAGGTTGTGTCCTCGGCGATGCGCTTTTCGACGGCGAGCAATTGGTCGCGTTGAGTCAGGTCTGCCGCCATCACCTCGACTGCAACGTAATGACTCTCGTGCAGCCGTTGCGCGAGCGCTTCCAGGCGCTCGCGGCGGCGCGCCACGACGATCAAGTCGTATTGGTCGCGCGCCAGGCGTTCCGCAAAGGCCGCGCCGATACCCGACGAAGCGCCGGTCACCAGTGCGCGAGGGCGCACGATAGTTTCTGTTGCCATTCGGTTTCCTTTCCTTCAGCTTATCGTCCTCATCTTGTCCGCCGCCAGGCCCGCGTTGCCAATGTTCTGCGCATCCAGCCGCGTCTCGTCCACGATTGCGCCGTCCTTGAGAAAGACGATGCGGTCGGCATACGCGGCGATGTGCGGGTCGTGCGTCACCATCACCACCGCGCGGCCCCACTCGTTCGCCACTTGCCGCAAGAGTTCGGCGATTTCATCCGACGCTTTTGAATCGAGGTTGCCCGTCGGCTCATCGGCCAGGACCAGCGTCGGGTCGGCCACAAGCGCGCGGGCCACTGCCACGCGCTGCTGCTGGCCGCCGGAGAGTTGGTCGGGACGGCTGGTCAGCCGGTTGCCCAGTCCCACTTTTTGCAGCCAATCACGCGCTTTGGCCTTTGCACCATTTGTGCCGTCGAGTGTAATCGGCAGCGCCGCGTTCTCGGTTGCGTTGAGCACCGGAATGAGATTGTAGAACTGGAACACAAAGCCGATCTTGCGGCGGCGCAGTTCGGTGAGCTTGGTATCGGCAAGCTCCGCAATGGATTGGCCGTCAATCATCACATGGCCTTCCGTCGGGCGATCCAACCCGCCGAGCAAGTGCAACAACGTTGACTTGCCGCAGCCGCTCGGGCCCATCACCGCGACATACTCGCCCGCGTCCACGCTCAGGTTGACGTGGTCGAGCGCGACAACGGCGGTTTCGCCTTTGCCATAGACTTTGGTGAGCTTCTCTGCCTGGATAAGCGACATGCAAGCCTCTGCACACTATGGATTCGCAGCAGACATCGAGCGTGTGGTGAATAACATAATCCCGATTGCAGGTTTTGTCAACGAACCCGGCGGCTATGTCGCCGCCAGGAACACAAAGAGCGCAGAGAGTCTCGCGGCGCTCTCTGCGCTCTCGGCCGTCACAAGCATTAACCTTGTGCTTTCAATTGGCCCGGCTTGAGCATGGCGTAAGCAAAGCGCATCACAGGTGTGGGCACGCCCAGGTGCTCGCCCATCTGCACGACAACGCCGAGCATGGATTCCAGCTCGCTCACGCGCCCGGCTTCCACGTCGCGCTGCATCGAAGGCTTGATGTTCGGCGCACTGCCGTCAATGAACGCGAGCGTCTTGTCCACCACATCCGCGTCGAGCGCCACGCCTTGCGCCCGCGCGACGGCTTCCACTTCTTTGAGCGCCTCGACGAGCACAGCGCGTGATTCAGGCACGTTGCGATATTCGCCAAATGTCACGCGGGTGAGGCTGCCCAGCGCGCTCACCGAAGCGATAAAGACGAATTTAGTCCACAACACTTTCAGGATGTTGTCGCTCAGCTCCACCGTTGCGCCGGTGGCGTTGAGCGCATCAAAGACGGCCTGAAGGCGCGGCGTCGTTTGGCCGTTGAATTCGCCTAGCGCGATGCGGCGGAACTGGCTGTATTGGCCGACGACGCCCGGCGCTTCAACCGCCGCCGAAAGCCATGTCGCCCCGCCGATGAGATGCTCCATCCCGATCACCGCGCCGATGCGGTCTGCCGCGTCCACGCCGTTCTGGAACGAGACCACCGTCGTGTTTGGCCCGACCATCGGCTGGATGACTTGTGCGGCCTCGTCGGTGTGATAGGTCTTGGTCACAACCATGATCAAATCAACCGGCCCGACCTCGGCGGGGTTATCGGTCGCCTTGGCCGACGAGATAGTAAAATCACCGTGGACGCTTTTGACCTGCAAGCCTTTTTCTCGAATGGAAGCCAGGTGCACGCCGCGCGCGATGAACATCACATCTTGACCGGTCTTGGCTAGCAGCCCGCCATAGTAACCTCCGACTCCACCCGTGCCCATGATGGCGATTTTCATAAACTCCTCCTGAATGGTCGAATGACGAACTTGCATTCGTCGTTCGTCCCTTTGTCACTTGAGATATCCGTTTGCCTTGTACCAATTATACGTCCGCTCGACCGTCTCATGGAACGGCGTTTGCGGCAACCCCAACTCGCGCACGGCCTTGCTGGAATCGAAGTAGATAAAATCGGCGGAAAGCCGCAGTTGATCGCCATTGAGCGGCAAAGGCCGCCGCATAATTTTCGTCGCCAGGTCAATCGTCGTCGCAAGCGGCCCGATGAGCGCGCGAGGAATGCCCAGGTGTGGCGGCGTGACGCCCACGATCTGGCACACGATTTGCGCCGCTTCTTGATGCGTCAGGTTGTGCGCGGCGAGGATGTATCGCTCGCCGGTTCGTCCACGTTCAGCAGCGGCGATGTGGCCCGCGCACACATCCGCCACGTCAATGTAATTTGTGCCGCCCGGCGGATAGACCGGCGGCACATGTCCGCTGGCATATTCGATGACGATGCTGCCCGAGATCAGGTTCAGATCGCCCGGGCCGAGAATGACGGACGGATTGACGATGACTGCGTCCAGCCCACGCGCGACGCGGAGCGTGTCGCGCACGATGCCCTCGGCCAGCAGTTTGCTGTGACCGTAGCGAAAACGTTCCGGCGGCAGGTTGAATTGATGCGATTCATCGGCCAACTGACCCGGTTGAGGAATGCCCAGCGATGCAATGGACGAGGTGAACACCAGTCGAGATACTCGCGCTCCGAGCGCAGCCTGGCACACGGCGCGCGTCCCTTCGACGTTGACACGATAGAGTTTCTGTGCCTCTTGCCGCCAATAGTCGGCCACTGCCGCGACGTGAAAGACCACATCACAGCCACGCATCACAGTGGAGAGTGTGTTCGGCTCGGTCACATCGCCGATGGCGTGCTCGACCGGTACATTTTTAAGCGCATCCAAGCGCGAGGAAGCGCGATGCAGCGCGCGCACGCTCCAGCCGCGCTCCACAAGCACCTGGCACAGATTTGCGCCGACGAATCCGGTACTGCCGGTGACGAGAGCTTTCATGTTTTGCCCGCTGACTGCGGACCGCAGGCCGCTGGTTATCTGCGGTCCGTGGTCAAGACTCTAGTCAACCGTCAAAGTCTTACTGAGGTTGCGCGGAAAGTCCGGGTCGTGTCCGCGCGCCACGCTGAGCCGGTACGAGAGCAGTTGCAGCGGCATCGTCGCCAGCAGCGGATTGACGAGCGGGTCGGCGCGCGGGAGGACAATCGAATCGTTTGCATTGGCGCCCAGGCGAGCATCCTCTTCACCGATGGCGATAGCGCGTCCGCCTCGGCACGTCGTCTCGTTGATGCCGCTCACGAGCAGCGGCACATCTTCCGGCCCGGCGACGAACAACACCGGATAATCTTGATTCACTGCCGAAAGCGGCCCGTGCTTGAATTCGGTCGAAAGCATTCCTTCGCAGTGAGCGTAGGTCACTTCTTTTAGCTTGAGCGCGCCTTCGAGCGCGATGGGATACGTGAGGCCGTAACCCAGGCAGTACAGGTCGTCGTGAGTTACAATCGCTGATTCGAGGGCCTGCACTTGCGGCTCGACTTGCGCGATGGTCTGTTCGAGCAAATCGGGCAGACAGGTCAACCAGCCGGTAGAATGATTGCCCATTTTGAGCGCGAGATACAAAAATGCCAGGGCCTGATTCGTGAACGTCTTGGTCGCCGGGACGCTGATCTCGTAGCCGCACCCAAGCGGCAGGTAACACTCGCTCACATTCATCAGCGTCGAGCCGATCACGTTGACCAGCCCCAGCACGCTCATGCCGCGCCGCTGCGCAACTTGCATCGCGTTGAGCACGTCTTTGGTCTCGCCGCTCTGGCTGACAAACACGCCCACATCGTGCGGCCCAAGCGTATTTCCATATTGAACCATAAACTGCGGCGCGAGGATCGGGATCGCCGGGCGACCGGCCAATCGGCCCGTGTACACGGCGCCCAACAGGCACGCATGATAACTTGTGCCGCAACCGACGAAATAGAGATGCCGCGCCGACATCATCCACTCGACCATCGGCTGCACGTCCCGTGAAGCGTCCAGAAGGTGAATCAACTCTCTTGCTACTTGCGGCTGCTCGTGAATCTCTTTGAGCATGAAATGCGGATAGCCGCCTTTCGCTGCGGCTTCCATGTTCTCGGTGATCTCTTGCGTCTCGCGCTCGATGACGCTTCCATCTTCCACGCGGCGCAGTTGCAAACCGTCTGGCTGGAGAATGACGATTTCGCCATCATTCACGCGCAAAATGCGGCGCGTGAGCGGAAGGATCGAAGGCAGATCGGATGAAATGCAAGTGAATCCTTCGGCGATTCCCGCCACCAGCCCGGAGCCTTTTTTGAAGGCATAGAGCTTGTCCTCGCCCACTTGACCGATGACGAACGCATAATCGCCGGCGAGGTCGTGATAGGCGCGGCGAATCGCCTCGACCATGTCATCACCCTTGTTCACGTATCGCTCGACGGCGTGAACGCATGATTCGCCGTCGTTGGTCGAGCGCACTGTCATCCCCTCGGCGATAAACTGCTGGCGCAGTTCAAAGTTGTTGACCACGTTGCCGTTGTGCGCGCCGACCAGGTCGCCGTCCGAGTCGAGGTGAGGTTGAGCGTTGACCGGCGAGGGTGCGCCGAACGTCGCCCACCGCAGTTGAACGATGCCACGCCGCCCGGTCATCTCGGCGAGATGGTAACGCGCGGCGACCTCGTCCACTTTGCCCACGTCTTTGCGCAAATCAATCGTGCCGTCGTCGTGAATTGTGGCGCAGCCCACCGAGTCATAGCCGCGATAGCTAAGCCGTCTTCCCGCTTCTACCAGAATCGAACCAAGTGCTTGTTCTCTATCCGCGATAATTCCAAAAATGCCGCACATGGTTGCCTTCAAAAGGCCTTCGAGGTTTTTGGAAACCTCGAAGGTCTAAATCAATACGCCTGCACCGTTTTGCACATCCCGCATTGCCACTGGCGGTCCTGGTCTTTGGCCCTGAGCACGTCGAGGATGACGTCGCGCTGCTGTTTGGCTGCGTTGGGCGCCAAGTCTTCCCAGTTGCAATAGTCTATCAGATCGGAATTGCCTTCTCGCACTTCGATGAAGGCATTCCCTCCGAGTTCGAATGAAGCCTGGCACTTTTCGCACGTCAGTTTGCGGCGCAGGCTGGGCTTGAAGATGAGCGCGCCCAGCGCTCCCCCGCCCGCGCCCAGCGCGATGCCGATCACCAGTCCGCAAACCAAGCCAGTCGCTACACCGGCTAGCAGGGTGGTGTTGGATAGGCTGCCTTGTTGCGCGGCGATAATCTGCGTGCGCGCCATTTCGAGCTGTTCTCCAGAAAGCCCCATCATGCGCGAGGGTAACAGCGCCACTTCGATCATTTTATCTTGCAGGCCGAGCCACTTGGGCATCTGCTGGATGACGGGCGTAACGATCACACCCATGACCGTCGAGACGACGCCTGCAATGATGCCTGCCACTGCCCCTTTGTTGGCGGCCAGCTTTTCCAGTGATTGCCTCTGCGCCAGGAAAGCCGCCAACAGCCCGATGCACAGGCTCAGCACAATGCCAATAGGCGATCCCAGACAGTACAGTGTGATGCCGGCCTGGCCCGGAAGGAACAGGGCAAGCACGAGCAATACCGATACGATGATGGACACAATGCCGCCGATGACGCCGGCGGTGATACCTGGCTTGAGCATTTGCTTGAACATGAGCACCTCCATGCAACGTCGAAGAATCTGAGGGTTGAAAAGCGAAGCGGTTGAGCAATCCACGTTTCCTGTGGCGTTCGACAGGCCTGAGGAGTGGCAAATCGAAAAAAGACCCGCGACTCTGCGGGCCTGTGTGGCCCATGCGGGGTTCGAACCCGCGGTCTCCGCCTTGAGAGGGCGGCGTCCTAGGCCGCTAGACGAATGGGCCGCTCATCGGCGCGGATTCTACCAGTAAGCGCTTGAACTGTCAAACTGTTGGCGCGAGACAGCCTGTATGTTATAATGACAGCCGACCGCAGACCGCCGCTGGCACCGAAAGGAATAGCGTTCAAGCTTGGCGGTCTTTTTATTGGATTAACGAGGATTGGGTGAAGAGATGGATACGACGAGGATTGAACGCGCGTTAGATCGAATTCTGCCGAAAGTCGAAAAACCTGCTCGCTATACCGGCGGCGAGTTCAACAGCGTGATCAAGGATTGGAACGCGACGCCGTTCCGTGTGGCGTTGGCCTTCCCCGATATCTATGAGTTGGGGATGAGCAACCTGGGACTGGCGATTCTCTACGATATTCTCAATCGCCAGCCGGATGTTCTGGCCGAACGCATCTATGCGCCCTGGACCGACATGGAAGCGCAACTGCGCGGTGCGGGCATCCCACTCTATTCATTGGAAAGCAAACATCCGCTGTCTGAATTTGACCTCGTCGGCTTTAGTCTGCCTTACGAGCAGCTTTACACCAACGTCTTGACCATGCTCGACCTCGGCAGCATTCCGCTGCTCGCATCCGAGCGCGACGAACGTCATCCCTTCGTCATCGCCGGGGGACATGCGACGTACAACCCTGATCCCATGGCTGACTTTGTTGACGCCTTTGTGATCGGTGAAGGCGAAGAGGTCATTGTTGACATTGTTCGGGCGATCCAAGAAATCAAATGTCAAATGTCAACCCCCCAGGAGAGCTGGGGGCAGGCTGTCAAGTATCAAAGGGTGGCAATTCTGCGACGGCTTGCGGACATTCCAGGGGTATACGTTCCTCGATTCTACGCTGTTAAATACAACGACGACGGCACGGTAGCGAGAGTGATGCCGAATATTGAAGGCCTTCCCGCGCGCGTGACTAAACGCATTGTGCCGATTCTGCCGCCGCCGGTGACGCGCTTCGTCGTGCCGTTCGTGGAGGTCACTCACAACCGTGCCGCGATTGAAATCCAGCGCGGCTGCACGCGCGGCTGCCGTTTTTGCCACGCGGGCATGGTCACCCGCCCGGTGCGTGAACGCTCGGTGCAAGAAATCCTGGACGCGGTTGACGCGATGCTGCGCGAGACGGGCTTTGAGGAGGTTGCGCTGCTGTCGCTTTCGTCCAGCGACTATACGCGCATCGGCGAATTGGTGCGCGCCATCAGCCAGCGCTACGGCGACAGGCATCTGTCCATTTCATTGCCGTCGCTTCGCATTGAATCGTTCTCGGTCGAGCTGGCCGAGATGCTCAAGGATGGACGGCGGACCGGCTTTACGTTTGCGCCCGAAGCGGCGACGGAGGTGATGCGCCGCCGCATCAACAAGTTCATTCCTGACCAACAATTGCTCGACACGGCGCACGAGGTCTTTTCTCGCGGCTGGCGCACGATCAAGTTGTATTTTATGATGGGCCATCCCGACGAGACGCTTGAGGATGTGCAGGCGATTGCCGATCTTGCCAAAGCTGTGCTGAGGGTAGGACGCCAGGTGCACGGCAAAGCGGCGCAGGTCAACATCGGCTGCTCGACGTTCGTGCCCAAGCCGCACACGCCGTTCCAGTGGGTGACACTCGATAGCGAAGAATCCATCCGCGAAAAACAGCGGCTGCTCAAGCGCGAACTGCGCGGGCCGGGCCTCAAGCTCAGTTGGACGGAACCGGAAACGACGCTGGTCGAAGCCTTTCTTTCTCGCGGCGACCGGCGGCTGGGGGCCGTCATCTTGCGCGCGTGGCAGCTTGGCGCCAAGTTTGATGCGTGGGACGAATATGTCAAGGTCGCTGCTTGGCGACAGGCTTTTGGCGAGCACGGCCTCGATCCCGAGTTCTACACGCGCCGCCCGCGGCCCATAGACGAAGTGTTCCCGTGGGATCACATTGACATTGCCGTTCGCAAGAATTACCTGAGCCGCGACTATATGATGAGCCAGCAGGGCGAGACGCGTGTAGACTGCCGCGACCACTGCTTTGCCTGTGGCATCCTGCCCACGTTCACTCAAACGCGGATGAACACGCCGGCCGAAGCATGGGAGTGCCCGCCGGTCGTCCCGACGCATTTGCGGACATGACGAATAGCAAGTTTCAACTTTGGTCTTTCGTCCTTTGTCATTTTGCAATTTGACATTTGGAATTTGAGCTTTGAATCGTTACCGCATTACTTTCACTCGCGATAGAACCGTCCGCTTTGTCGGCCACCTCGACCTAGCCAAGACCTGGGAACGCATCCTGCGCCGCGCCGATTTGCCGGTGGCGTACTCGCAGGGCTTTCACCCGCTACCCAAAATCACTTTTGCTTCTGCGTTGCCCGTCGGCTGCACGAGCGAAGCCGAATTAATGGATGTAGTGCTGACCGAACCACTGGATTCATCAAGCCTGTTGCAGCGACTCACACCTGTGTTGCCGGCTGGTATCGGCATTGCGTCCGTTGTCGAGGCGCCACTCAACGCGCCGGCGCTTCAAGCCGAGCTGCGCTGGGCCGAGTACGCCGTGAGCATCGAGACTGAGGAGCCGCAAGATCACGTCGAAACCCGCGTGCGCAGCCTGCTTGACGCTTCGTCGTTGATGCGCGAGCGGCGCGGCAAGAGCTATGATCTGCGACCGCTAGTGCTGTCGCTTGCTATCGAGGATGTGCGCCCCTCGTCCGCGCGGCTGGTCATGCGGCTCATGGCGGATGCGAACACGGGCACAGGCCGCCCGGATGAAGTGTTGGCCGCGTTGGGCTGGGGCGACGCGCCCGCGCAAATCCACCGGCGTAAACTGGGCTTCGAGACCTTCCAGGTTTCAGGCCAAGCGACGGTTGGCACAACCTTGAAGGTCTAGCACGTTTGACAAAAGCTGTCAAGCCAGTTATAATCTGCCTTCGCCAGCGGCCTAGCAGGTCAGGCCGCTTCTGTTTGTCTAAGCTGAGAAACCCGTTTTCTCGAGATAGCATTGGGGGTCATCGTGTACGCAGTCTTCCAAGTCGGCGGACAACAGTTCCGCGCCAGCGTCGGCGAAAAAGTTCGCGTCGAGGCATTGCCACATGAGGTGGGCGATGCGGTTGAAGTGAATGATGTCTTGCTCGTGGCCGAGGGCGACAACGTCCAGATCGGCCAGCCCACCGTCAGCGGCGCCAGGGTCAAGGCGACTGTGGTAGAGCAGAGCAAGGGCGACAAGATCGTCATTTTCCACTATCGGCCAGGCGGCAAGCGGCACAAGGTCAGAACCGGCCATCGCCAGAATTATACCTGGTTGCGCGTGGACGAGATTGTAGCGGGGTGAGGTGAGAGATGGCACACAAGAAAGGCGGCGGCAGCGCCAAGAACGGTCGTGACAGTCGCGCACAGCGACTGGGGGTCAAGCGCTTTGGCGGCGAGGCGGTGCGCTCTGGCAATATCATCGTCAAGCAGCACGGCACACACATCAAAGCCGGGCAGAACGTCGGCGTGGGCCGAGATTATTCGTTGTTTGCCACGATTGATGGCGTGGTCAAGTTCGAGCCGCTGCCGGGTGGGCGCCGCCGCGTGAGCGTCTATCCTGCGGCTGAATAGTTTATCGTCGGCCGCCGCCATGCGGCCAAGTTTGCTCGCCGGGCAACCTGACCGTTGACCCAAGCCGAGCAGGAGAAAGAGAATGAAGGAAAAGATACATCCGACGTGGTATCCCGAAGCCAAGGTCATCTGCGCGTGCGGCCATACCTGGACAGTCGGCGCGACGGTCGAGGTGATTCGCACCGACGTGTGCTCGAATTGTCACCCATTCTTTACCGGGCAGACGCGCATTGTGGATACCGAGGGGCAGGTTGATCGCTTCTACAAGCGGCTCGATCGTGCGGTGACCTCTGGCGGCGAAGGGCGCGGCAAAAGGGCCAAGCGCCGCAAGGAACGCCAGGCCATCGTAGAGATCGTTGACGACGAAGCCGAAAGCAAGGCTTAGTCGAGGCGACTAACAAAAGAAGCAATGGAAGGGCAGGTCCGATGACTGCCCTTCTTTGCTTCTACTCGAGTCTGGAGCGCAGGTTTTGGCCTGCCGACTCAAGTTGTCATTCCATCTGAGGGGAGACATGGAAACAAGGACAAGCGGCGGCTGGATCGAAGTGATCTGCGGCAGCATGTTCAGCGGCAAGACGGAAGAACTCATCCGCCGCGTGCGCCGCGCCAGGATCGCCAAGCAAAACGTGCAGGTCTTCAAGCCTGCCATTGACACGCGCTATACGGTCGAGTCTGTCACGTCGCACAATGGACTCGGCGTGGAAGCCGTGCCGGTTCAGTCGGCAGAAGAAATTGAGCGGCAAATTCGTTCGGATACGACCGTCGTGGCGATTGACGAAGTGCAGTTCTTTGGCTGGGAGGTCACCGAACTGTGCCATCGTCTGGCCGACCAGGGGATACGTGTCATCTGCGCTGGATTGGACATGGACTTTCGCGGCGAGCCGTTCGGCCCGATGCCCGTGCTTTTGGCGCAGGCGGAAAGCGTAGAGAAACTGCAAGCCATCTGTGTCATGTGCGGCCAGCCCGCCAGCCGGACTCAGCGGCTCATTGACGGACAGCCCGCGGCCTATGATGACCCGATCATTCTGGTCGGGGGGAGCGAATCTTATGAGGCGCGTTGCCGCAAGTGTCACCAGGTTCCGCACAAGAGTCAGCCGTGAAACGCCAAACGTCCACAAGGTGGCAATTGACGTTTGACTCGTGAGGGAGCAAATATGATACGGCCTTATGAAGAATACCTCGGAGAAATCCTCATCTCTTCGGAACAGTTGCAGGCGCGCATCGCCGAACTGGGCCGGCAGATCAGCCAGGACTATTCCGGCCAAGATTTGCTGCTCGTGTGCATTCTAAAGGGCGGCGTGTTGTTTCTCACCGACCTGATGCGCAATATCACAATACCGCACGCGATCAACTTTATGGCGGTTTCGAGCTATGGCGCGGGAAGCCGCGCATCCACGGGCGCGGTGCGCATCCTGATGGATTTGGAGACGAACATCGAGGGCCGCAATGTGCTGCTGGTCGAAGACATCATTGACAGCGGGCACACGCTGGCTTACATCACGCGGGTCTTGCGCGCGCGTAACCCGAGCAGCTTGCGCGTCTGCACATTGTTGGACAAAGCAGAGCGCCGCGAGGTGGACGTGCGGCTCGACTATGTTGGTTTTCAGATTCCCAACAAATTTGTCTTTGGCTATGGCCTGGATTTGGACGAAGTGTATCGCAATTTGCCGTTCATCGGTGTGGTCAAGCCGGATACGATGATTTCAAATTGAACGAGAACCCCGGCTTCTCAGAGAAGCCGGGGGGTGTGGATGCAAGGTTCCCCATTTTTGCTGTCCTGGTCACTACTTGCTTTTCTTGGTCGTCGCCAGCCTGGCCAGCTCGGCAAAGAACTCGACGACGTTTTGTCCTGTTGATGCGCTCGTCTCAAAGTATGGCAAGCCCATGCTCTTGGCCCACTCTTCGACCTGCTCGCGCGATGTCTGGCGTTCCAGGTCATTCTTGTTTCCCGCGACGGCAAACTGAGCCGTAGGGCAAATCTGTGCGATTTCAGCATGCCAGCGCGGCAGATTCTCTATCGTCGCCGGTGTGGTCAGGTCATAAATCAGTGCGACTGCTTTAGCGCCACGATAGAAGGTATCGCGGAACGCCCCGAATTTTTCCTGTCCGGCAATATCCCAGATGGAAAGCTTGACGGCTTTCTCATCTACGTCCACGATTTTGATTTGAAAGTCAACACCTTCGGCCGCCGTGCGAGAGTTTTCGAACTCGTCTGTGCAATAGCGGCGAATCAGGCTCGTTTTGCCGACGCCTGCATCGCCCGCCACGACGACTTTGACAATCGGAAAAATGATTGTGCTCGAGCTGGGATCTTTTGAAGCCATGTGTATTCTCCCTGGGGCAGGCTGGTTTAGATTATACATCACTCGCGCAGGATGCCAAAATGCGCTTGACACGGCATGGCGTTGAGCCTATGATACGTGAAGCGTGAAATGTCGAACGTATTTTGGGGAAACGCCCAAGACGTTGAGAGGTGCGGGAAGACGGCGATGCAGAGTAAGCCAGTTCTGAAAAAGCCTAAGATGCCAGAGCTGGACCTTCGCCCTTACGCCGGGCTATGGGTGGCGCTGATTCGCGGGCGAGTTGTCGGCGTGGGCTTGACTGCTGAAGAAGCGCGCACCGCAGCTAAGCTTGCCCGTCCCAAAGAGGAACCGGTCATTCGTTTCGTGCCGAAAGCGGGACAACGGACGAGGAAACAAACGGATAGGACACAAAACGGATCAAAAAGCTAAAGAGGCCATGTTGAAACCATTGGCAGAGACGCTTGTTCGTGATCCGCTGGTCCAGGCTGCGATGAAGGTCTGCACCGAGCATGGCATTGCTGCGTGTGTCGTCGGCGGGGCCGTGCGCGATTTGCTGCTGGGCCGCCCCATCCACGATTGGGATTTTGTCGTGGAGCGAAATGCGATCCGGTTGGCGCGCACTGTGGCCGATCGCTTAGGTGCGCCTTTCTTTATCCTCGATCGAGAGCGCGATACAGGCCGCGTGGTGATACGTAACGCCGATGGCACGCGGACGTTCCTTGACTTTGCTGTGCGCCGTGGACCGGATTGGCACGCCGACCTGGAAGCGCGCGATTTTACGGTGAACGCGATGGCCTTGCCGCTAGAGACCTCGAAGGTCTTGATTGACCCGTTCAGCGGTCAGGCCGACCTGGGCGCACAGCTTGTGCGAGCCGTCACGGAGCATTCGCTACGTGATGACCCGGCGCGCATGATGCGCGCGGTGCGGCTGGCAAGCGAGTTGAGTTTCCGGATCGAGCTACAGACAGCCGAGTGGATTCGCCGCGATGCCCAGCTACTTACGCGCACTTCGGCAGAGCGAGTGCGAGATGAGCTGGGAAAGTTGTTGGCTCAACCCGCTGCGTTGACAGGCGTTCGCCGGATGGATGATTTGGGCTTGCTGACGCAGGTGTTGCCGGAAGTCGCCGCGCTCCGAGACGTCCAGCAATCGCGCCCCCATCACTGGCCGGTGTTGGAACACACGCTATATGTTCTCGGTGCGTTAGAGCAGATGATCTCTGTGGGAATTGATGGAACTGGGGGAACTCGGGCTGAGGAAATCGGTGCTCCGACGTTTGTTTGGTATGATGTCGAGCGAACGTTGGCGAGTTTCCGTGAGCCGCTTGGCGCACATCTAGCGCGACCTTTGGGCGACGAGCGACCTGCGCTTGTGGCGCTCAAGCTGGCGGCGCTGCTGCACGATTGCGCCAAGCCGCAAACACGCACGGTGGACGGAGATGGCCGCACTCACTTTTACGGACACGAAGATGTTGGCTCAGCTATCGCCGCCGAGCGAGTTCGCGCGCTGCGGTTTAACAACTCCGAGGTTGAACGGGTGCGCGTTGTCGTCGCCAATCACATGCGACCTCAGCAGTTGGCCGATGCCGAAGTGGGCGTGACGCGCCGCGCGGCGTACCGATTCTTTCGCGACACCCGCGAAGCGGGTATAGATGTGTCGTTATTGGCGCTGGCCGATCACATCGCCACACACGGCCCGGATGTTCAGCCAGATCGTTGGAGCAGGCGACTCAAGTCAGCGAAGGAATTGCTGACGCAGTATTGGGCGTGGCTCGCTGATGATGTCGCGCCTGCGCCGTTGGTCTCTGGCAATGATCTGATGACAGAGCTGGGTCTGCGACCCGGCAAGCGCGTGGGCGAGTTGCTCGAAGCGATCCGCGAGGCGCAGGCGGCAGGAGAGGTCGCCACGCGAGAGGATGCGTTGGCTTTAGCCAGGCACATGCTCGCAGCCTGACAAAAGACGAAGGACGGCTTGCCCTCCTTTGTCTTTTAGAGCCGCTTTTTCAGTGGTGGCTTTTTGATTCGGCGCAGATGTCAATGAGGGGTGGTCGTCTCCGGTCGGCATTCGAATCCCGCCGAGCGCAAGACCTCACTCGCCCAGGCGACGTCATCGTCGCTCAACGGCGGCGGGGGAAGTGGGGCGGCATAGTCCAACAGCCGCTCATAGTGAACGAGGTCGAAACAGGCTTGGACAGCCACTTGCAATTCCAATGACACGTCGGGGTCAGGCGGCAACAGCGGCACGGGCACGGTCGGCAATTTCTCTCGTAGTTGAACCGGCCAGACCTGTGTGCGGGGCCGCCGCTGTGTGCGGCTGAGGTAAATAAAGTACGAGGCGGGTGGTTTGTCTCACGTGAGTACTGCGCGCTGATACCATTCCCAGAATCGGGTCAGCCCTTCCTGAATGGAAACGCGCGGCAAATAGCCCAACATCCGATGAGCTTTGGAGGTATCCGAGAATGTCACCATCAGTTCGCCGCTGGGCAGGGGCGCATTTTTCCAGCGCGCCGGCTTGCCAACCAGCTTTTCCAAAACGGTGACGACATCGCGGTTCAAGACCGGCTCGCCTCGACCCAGGTTGAAAATCTCGTAGGCCAAATCGGCGTCGGCGGCGGCCAGGATGCCGGACACAGTGTCGTCAATAAATGTCCAATCACGGCGCGGGCGGCCCTCATCGTAGAGTGTGAACTCACGTTCGTCGAGGATCGCGTCAGTAAACTTCCACGGCCCCATGTCCGGCCGGCCGCGCGGCCCATAGACGTTGAAAAAGCGCAGCACCGCGCATCTCAAACCGTATAACTCGTGATAGGTATAGGCCAGCACCTCACAGGCTTTTTTCGTCGCCGGATATGGCGAGACGGATTTATCGGTTGGGTCCGACTCCACGAACGGAATCTTGGTCGTTTGACCATAGACGTTGGAAGTGGAAGCCAGCACGAACTTGTCCACCTTGAATTCGCGCGCGGCTTCCAACAGGTGCATCGTCCCGCGCACGTTGACATCTTCATAGAGCAGAGGGTGCTGGATCGAATACGGCACGCCGGCCATGGCAGCCAGATGAATGATCGCGCCGGGTCGCTCGGCGACAAAGAGCGCGCGCAGTGTGTCAGCGTGTCGGATGTCGCCCTCGATAAATCGAAAATTGGGCGACTCGCCAATCTCGGCCAGGTTGGCGCGTTTGCGCACAGGCGAATAGTAGTCGTTCAAGTTGTCCAGGCCGATCACGCGCTCGCCGCGCGCAACTAGAGTTTGCGCAACGTGACTGCCGATGAACCCGGCTGCTCCCGTGACAAGAATAGTCATGATTCTCCTCAATCAAGATAGGATGGGGAATACCCAATACTACAGCACGTTACACGCCAGCCTGTCTCAAATCCAACACGTTGAACTGCAACCGCTGTGCGCCGTTCCACTCGTTTGTCTCGAGGTGATAAGCCACGTCAATTCGCATGTCGCGGCGCAGCCACAACGAGTGGTGGCTCTGGCGGAATGCGATGGCATCCCAGGAGGCGCGCCGCTCGTCCATCAGCGACAGCTTGAGGTGAGCGCCGTCGGCGCCCACCGTGCGCGCATCGCGCACGACCATGTTCCGGCTGACCAACGCGGGCACCGGGTTGGCGTAACCGCACGGCTCCAGCCGGTTGAGTTGCTGGCACATTTCCGGATTCAACTCGCCCGGACGAGCCTCGGCATCAATGTGAAGGGATGGGCTGAGGTCACGCCCGCCTAGTTGCGCCTGGGCGATAGCCATCAAGCGTTCGGCGAGTTCCTCCAACCTGGAGGTAGGGACAGTAAAGCCCGCCGCGGCCGCGTGCCCGCCATAACGGGTGAACAGGTTGAACTTGTTACATTCGTCCAACGCATGAGTGATGTTGAATTCGGGGATGCTGCGACACGAGCCTCGGCTTTCGGATTCGCCCAATTCCACGACGACGGAAGGGCGATAGAATTCTTCGGTCAATCGGCTGGCGGCCAGTCCGACGACTCCCGCTCGAAAACTTTTATCGGCGGCAAAGAGCAGCGGCGCGCGCTCCACGGGCGCGCGTGAGAGAGCCAGCTCGCGCGCTTTGTCTTGCGTCTCTTTGGTCAATCGTTGCCGCTCGCGATTGCGCTCGTTCAACTCGGCTGCGAGCTGGTGCGCTTCATCCACATCGGCCGTGACCAGCAGCCGATAGGCCGCCATCGCGTGCTCGATGCGCCCGGCAGCGTTCAGCCGTGGGCCGAGGGTAAAACCGATCGTGGTCGCGTCCACTGTGCCCGGCTTGGCGCCGGCGATTTGCATCAATGCCGCAATGCCCGCTCTGGGCGCGGCGTTCAATCTCGCCAGCCCACGCGTGACGAGCGCGCGGTTTTCGTTCACGAGCGGCGCGAGGTCGGCCACGGTTCCCAAAGCCACCAGGTCGAATAGGTCATCTTCCCGCAGCGGAGTGGCGCCGGTCATTTTTTGCTCGACAGCAAGCAGTGCTTGCGCCAGCTTGAATGCCAGGCCAACGCCAGCCAGTTCTTTGGATGGGTACGGGCAATTGTTTTGCTTGGGATTGATACACGCCAGCGCCTGCGGCAGCTCGTCGGCCACCGAGTGGTGGTCGGTCACGATGAGGTCAAGCCCCAGCTCATTGCCAAAAGCTACTTCGACGGGCGACCGGATGCCGCAATCCACCGTCACGACCAAGCGCACGCCCATGTCCTTCAGTTTCCTGAGCGCCTCTTTGTTCAGGCCATAGCCCTCGTCTACACGATCGGGGATGTAGGGGCGCGCATCTGCGCCCAACGCGGTAAGGGCTTGTGTTAACAGCGCCGTCGCCGTCACGCCGTCCACATCATAATCTCCGTAGACTGCGACGGGTTCGTGGTGCTGAATAGCGCGGCGCAGACGCGCCACTGCCTTATCCAGCCCTTTGAGCTTGGGCGCTTCGAGCGGGTTGCGGAGCGGCGGATTCGGATCGAGGAACGCGGCAACTTGCTCGCGACCAGTGATGCCCCGGTTATAGAGCACCTGTACCAGCAGGCGCGGCAGGTCGTTAAACTGCTTGAGGTGCGATGCGGGCGCAGATGGGGCGATCAACCAGCGCTTGCGAGCGGGTGCGGGTGAGGCGTCGTTGAGCATAGCGTGCATCTTAGCATGGTTGTGTGAGCGCGTCAAACAAAAAAAGGCCCTTCTCAGCTCGAGAAGGGCCACATGCACGAACGGTTCCCGATTGTCAGGCCCAGCCCTGATTCTTGCAGAAATCGGTCACGACTGGGATGGTGACGTACTTGCCCTGATAAGCCTGGATGCCCCAGTAAATGAAGACGATCCAGAGAATGAGCGGCACGCACGCCAGTACGATGGTGAAGCTGAGAACGATGGCCAAAATCACGTTGATGACGCCGAGGACGAGCGCCTGCATGTTGTGGGCCTTGATGAATGGGCGGTTCTTTTTGTCCTCCAGCAGCAGGATAATGATGGGAACGACGGGCGTCAAGACGTATGCCAACAATGCCCATAGCTTGTCATCACTCGTGATGTCGCCGCCTGCTGGGGTTGGTACTTGCTCCGACATGGTATGTCACCCCCTCCCTGCTCGGGCTAGGAAGATTGGCCGGGAGGAACGCGTGGCCGCCGAGCACGTTGTTTATTCTACACCGGCCCGATGATTTGTCAAACATCTAACGTGATGGTAAGCTTGTCTCGGAAGTCGGAAGTCAGAGGTCGAAGTGAAAGGTGCGCGGAAACGATTGGGGAACGCCGGCGAAGAAATCGCTGCACGCGAGTTGGTTCGGCGTGGCTATGTCGTGCGCGAGCGAAACTGGCGCTGCCCCGAAGGCGAATTGGACATTGTTGCTGAGCAAGGCCAGACGCTGGTGTTAGCCGAAGTCCGAACACGGCGCGGCAATCGCTTTGGCACGCCGGAGGAATCCATTACGCCGGCCAAGCGCGCTCACCTTCTGGCCGCCGCGCAGGCCTATGTTCAGGAACATTCGCTGGAAGATCGTGATTGGCGTATTGACGTAGTGGCTGTGGAGATGACAGAGCGCGGCGAATTGGTGCGAGTGGATGTGATCGAGAATGCCATCGAAGGCTAAACAGACTCTAAATTTGATCGTTATTGTCGGACCGACGGCAGTGGGTAAGACGGCGTTGGCAATCGAGCTGGCGCAGCGTTTTGCTGGCGAAATCGTCTCGGCGGATTCGCGGCAAATCTATCGCGGGATGGATATTGGCACAGCCAAGCCAACACGCGAAGAACTGTCCGCTGCGCCGCATCACCTGATTGACATCGTCGCTCCGGACGAGCCTTACACGCTGGCAAATTATCAAGCCGCAGCTTATGCTTCAATTGATGGCATCCTTGCTCGCGGCAAGCAACCGTTTCTTGTGGGCGGCACGGGTCTATACGTTCGCGCTGTTGTCGAAGGTCTGCGCATCCCGCGCGTGTCGCCGAACCCGGAACTGCGTGCGCAGTTAGAGCAGGAAGATGGCTTGGCGCTCTACGAACGTCTGCGCGCACTCGACCCGGAAGCCGCGGCGAAGATGGACTCTCGCAACGTTCGCCGCACGATTCGCGCTTTGGAGGTCTGCCTGACGACGGGCGAGAAATTTTCGGAGCTGGGGCGCGCATCGCCGCCGCCCTATCGCATCACGCACATCGGCCTCACGTTGAGCCGCCCCGAACTGTACGCCCGGATTGATGCGCGCGTGGACCGAATGGTTGAACAGGGACTTGTGGCCGAGGTCGAGTCGTTGGTCAGGCAGGGTTACAGTTGGAGTTTGCCCTCGATGTCCGGGCTGGGTTATCGAGAGATCGGAGAATATTTGCGCGGCGGGGTCTCGCTCGACGAGGCGGTGGCGAGCATCAAACGGCATACGCGCGATTTCGTCCGCCGGCAGTATGCGTGGTTCCGCTTGCGCGATCCGCGAATCCACTGGTTCGAGCGCGCGGACCCAAAAGACGTCGGGCGATTCGTTGAAATCGTAGAATGGGAAGCGTAGAGCGTCGGGCGTGGAGCGATAAGCGATAGGCGACCTGCGCCTTGCGACATGGAGGATACATGAAAGGTATCCGCTGGCTTTTGGTCTTTATCCCTCTCGCTATTTTGGCCGAGCTTTTGCGCTGGAGCCCAGTGATCGTCTTTGTCGCCTCGGCGCTGGCAGTGATCCCGCTCGCCAGCCTGATGGGCGAAGCAACCGAAGTTTTGGCCAACAAAACCGGGCCGCGCATCGGCGGATTGCTCAATGCCACACTCGGCAACGCGGCGGAGCTGATCATCACATTGTTTGCCATCCGCGCCGGGTTGTTGGAACTGGTCAAAGCGTCCATCATCGGCTCGATCTTGGGCAACATCTTGCTAGTGATGGGGTTCAGCATCCTGGCGGGCGGCCTCAAGAACGGCCTGCAAAAGTTTGACCGCAGTCACGTCGGGCTGGATGCGACGATGACGATCCTCGTCGTGATCGCGCTCAGTGTGCCCTCCATTTTCAACGCCGCCATCGAGCCGGATTCGATGCGCGTGGAGGAGTTGAGCCTCACCACGGCAGCGGCGATGCTTGCCATCTATGTGCTCTCTATCCTTTATGCTTTGCGTCCTCATACGGAAGAGGAAAACGCGGTTGGGCCGGCAGTCAAGCCAACTCACGCCGGGCCGCACTGGAGCACGCGCGTGGCGCTAGGTGTGCTTGCAGCAGCCACGCTGGCTATTGCCGTCATGAGCGAATTCCTCGTCGGCGCGGTCGAGCCGGTGACGATCACGCTGGGCTTTTCCGAGTTCTTTGTCGGCATCGTTCTTATTCCTATCATCGGCAATGTGGCTGAACACACCGTCGCAGTGCAGGTGGCAATGAAAAATCAAATGGACCTGGCGCTCTCCATTGCTCTGGGATCGAGTTTGCAGGTCGCGCTGTTTGTCGCGCCTGTGCTGGTCTTTATCAGCTTGTTGCTTGGACACCCGCTGACGCTTGAATTCAACCAGTTCGAGTTGATCGCGCTGACGGGGGCGGCATTCATTGCGGCACTCGTGTCACTCGATGGCGAGTCCAACTGGCTGGAGGGCGCGATGTTGTTGGTGGTGTATGTGATCTTGGGCCTGGCATTCTTTTTCTTGCCGCGAGTGGCATAGGATCTCAAATGTCAAATACAAAATCTCAAACACCTGCACTGCGCGGAGCCGAAGGCCCCCTATGGGCAGGCGCAAGTGTCTCAAATGGGTTGACTCATTCCATTCGCTGGACGGCTCAGAAAATCGCGCAACGCATCAAACTGATCGGGCCGCTGGTTTATCGGCGGCGGCAAAAGCTGCCGCCATTTCGCTATTTGACTCTCAACAGTCCACAGGACGTTCCTCCTGTCGGGCTTGATGTTGACGACAGCCAGTGGCACATCGTTGAACACGAAACGTACTGGGGCCGCTGGCGCGCTGACTTTGTCCTGCGCGCTCTATTTCAAGCGCCCGAGGATTGGGACGCTGACGCATCACTCGCGCTCTATTTGCCGCTGGGCGAGGCAGGCGATTTCAGTCACCCTGAGGCATTGGCTTATGTGGATGGCGAGCCTTTTGCCGCGTGCGACCGACATCATCAGGAGATTCTGATTCCGGTTCGTTGGCGCGATGGACAAAAGCACTTGCTGGCTTTGCACGGCTGGACAGGCCTCGGTGGATGGGAACGCGGCGAGCCGCACACGCAGCTCTTTATGGGTTCCTGTTTTCTCGTGCAGATTGATCAGCCCACACGAGATTTCATCACGCTGGCGCGTGTTGCATTGGGTGTGGCCGATAGCCTCGACGAAAACGAGCCAGCTAGAGGCCGCTTGTTTACGGCGCTGGACGAGGCGTTCAAGGTTCTGGATACGCGCGAGCCTTTTGATGAAGGCTTTTATGTAAGTGTGGCTCCGGCATACGCCACGTTGCGAGAGGGTATTGCCCAAGCCGGTTCGTCGCTTGATGTGGATATTTTCGCAGCCGGCCACGCTCACCTTGACGTGGCCTGGCTGTGGACGCTGGGCCAGACTCGTCGCAAGGCTGGTCGCACGTTTCACACCGTCATGCGGTTGATGGAACAATTCCCCGATTATCATTTCACGCAGAGCCAGCCGCAGCTCTATGATTTTGTGCGACAGGATTATCCCGCGCTTTTCGATGCGATCAAAACGCGAGTGGCGGAAGGCCGCTGGGAACCGATCGGCGGGATGTGGGTGGAGGCCGACTGCAACATCAGTGGCGCGGAATCATTGGCGCGGCAATTTCTTTTGGGACGCACGTTCTTCCGTGAGCATTTCGGCCCCGACGCCGAATCGCCCGTGCTTTGGTTGCCCGATGTGTTTGGTTATGCGTGGGCTTTACCGCAACTCATCAAGCAATCCGGCCTGGATTATTTCTTCACCATCAAGATCGGCTGGAGCCAGTACAATCGCTTGCCTTATGATAGCTTTTGGTGGCAAGGCCTGGATGGCACGCGTGTGCTGACGCATTTCAGTACCACGCCGGAATTGGGCGGCTCTGGTTTCGGAGCCAGCACGTATAACTCTGCCGTCGAGCCTGAGCAAGTCATCGGTACATGGACGAATTTTCAGCAAAAGGATTTGGTAGAGGCAAGGCATGCCCTGCCTCTACTCATGGCTTATGGTTATGGCGATGGCGGCGGCGGCCCCACGCGCGAAATGTTGGAAAACATCCGCGAGATGGCAAGCTTTCCCGCTTCGCCGAGAATCCATCAGGGGAGTGTGCGCGAGTTCTTTCGCACACTTGAAGCGACAGCAGGAGATCAGTTGCCGACGTGGAACGGCGAGTTGTATTTGGAATTGCATCGCGGCGCCTATACCACGCGGAGCCGCAACAAGCGCGCCAATCGCAAGAGCGAATTTCTACTGCATGACGCCGAGTTCCTTGCTGCCTTCGCGTCTGTGCTTGATCTGAATTATCGCTACCCTCACGACGACCTAAATCGCGTCTGGCAATTGGTCTGCCTGAATCAATTCCACGATATTATCCCCGGCAGCAGCATCGGCCCGGTGTATACCGAGTCACTGCAGCAATACGCTGATATTCGTGCGATAGGCGAATCGGTGCGTGATGCTGCGCTTGATGCCATTGCACTCAAGACAGGCGGCGATGTACTCATCGTCAATCCGACTTCGTTTTCGCGCAATGACCTTGCCTTTTGGCCCAGCGGCGCAGGCTCGCTTGAGCGAGCCGAAGGAGCCCTCGCCCCCACACAATTGGTTGATGGCGGCGTGCTTCTCGATATGGGTGAACTCGCGCCATACAGTGTAACGTCATTGAACCTGGCACAGGAAGCAGAGGAGCAGACGAGCAGAGGGGCGAACATCTCCCCTGCACCCTTGCGCCCCCGCCCGCCTGCTTTGACTGCTTCGCCTCTCTTGCTTGAAAATGACCTGTTGCGTGTCGAGTTGACCGAAGCAGGCGACATCACTCGTATCTACGACAAGGCTAATCAGCGTCAAGTTTTGCCGGCTGGTTCTATTGCCAATCAGTTCCAGGCATTCGAAGATCGCCCGATGCAATGGGATGCCTGGGACGTGGACATTTATTACAATGACAAAATGTGGCTGGCTGAACCGGCGACATCAGTGCGAGTGGCCGAAAGTGGCCCGCTGCGGGCGATGTTGGAGATTCGAAGGCGCATTCTGCACAGCGAGTATGTTCAGCGTATCTCCCTTGCGCACGACAGTCCACGCTTGGATTTCGACACGACGATAGATTGGCATGAGCTGCATATTTTGTTGAAGGTCGCGTTCCCCGTGGACATTCTCTCGCCGGTTGCGACCTACGAGATTCAATGGGGCAATGTCCAACGGCCCACACATCGCAATACGAGTTGGGACTGGGCGCGTTTTGAGACCTGCGCGCAAAAATGGGTGGACTTGAGTGAAGGCAATTACGGCGTGAGCTTGCTCAACGACTGCAAGTATGGTCACGACATTCATGGCAATGTCATGCGTATCAGTTTGCTTCGCAGTCCAACTACACCTGATCCTGAAGCCGATCAAGGTGAGCATCGTTTTGCCTATGGTCTCCTGCCACACGCGGGTAGTTGGGGCGAGACGACCGTTGCGGCGGCTTGTGCGTTTAACGATCCGCTCATTGTTTATGCGACGAAGGAAGACCAACGATTCGTTAACTCGACATCTTCTGTCCCTCGTCCTTCGTCTTTTGTCATGTGCGACCAATCTAACATCGTTGTCGAAACCATCAAGTGTGCTGAAGATGGTAATGGCATCATCGTCCGTCTCTATGAGAGTCAGCGGCGACGTGGCAAAGTGACGCTGACAACGGGCTTTGAATTGGCCCGTGTGTGGCGTACGAACCTGCTGGAAGAAAATCAAAACCCCTTGACATCAAGAGGCAATAGCGTGGTCCTGTTCATCAAGCCTTATGAAATCGTGACCCTGCGATTGATTTTGACATGAGAGATAGCACATATTGTTCGGTGTACCACGGAGGCGATTCAAAACGAGTTTAGGCGAATCTCAAAAATTGGTCTCAAAACCCCTTGACAAGACATCAGACATTTGCTATAATCACCAAGCATTCGGAAACGAGTGTGGAACTAACAACCGACACGCACTAAGGAGGTGAGACACAACTCAATCAGGTAGTTGGTGGTAGCTGACCAAAGAGGTGTGTCTTGCCGACGAAAGTCGGTTTTTTTTCGCCTCTTGACAAGGCGAATGAGTGGTGGTAGAATCCGTCCGCCCTGCTAGAGGGCCAGAGGACACCTTAACAACTGAAGAGTGGCAGAAAGACAGTGGAACTTGGGTCTCAAGTCAAACACTTTTCGTGGGTATATCCCACGTAAAGAAATCTTTACGGAGAGTTTGATCCTGGCTCAGGATGAACGCTGGCGGCGTGCCTAACACATGCAAGTCGAACGAAGAGGCTCCTTCGGGGGTACTTCAGTGGCGGACGGGTGAGTAACACGTAGGTGACCTGCCCCGAGGCAGGGGATAACGGCTCGAAAGGGCCGCTAATACCCAAAAGGATCGCGTATCAAAGCGCGATCAGAGTTACGGCGTCTCGGGAGGGGCCTGCGGCCCATCAGCTAGTTGGTAGGGTAACGGCCTACCAAGGCGACGACGGGTAGGGGGCCTAAGAGGGCGACCCCCCACATTGGCACTGACACACGGGCCAAACTCCTACGGGAGGCAGCAGTGAGGAATATTGCGCAATGAGCGAAAGCTAGACGCAGCAACGCCGCGTGGACGATGAAGGCCTTCGGGTCGTAAAGTCCTTTTCAGAGGGACGAGTGAGGACGGTACCTCTGGAATAAGTCACGGCTAACTACGTGCCAGCAGCCGCGGTAAAACGTAGGTGGCAAGCGTTATCCGGATTCACTGGGCGTAAAGCGCCTGCAGGCGGTCCCGTAAGTGGGATGTGAAATCTCCTGGCTTAACTGGGAGGGGTCATTCCATACTGCGGGACTGGAGGGCAGAAGAGGGAAGTGGAATTCCCGGTGTAGTGGTGAAATGCGTAGATATCGGGAGGAACACCAGTGGCGAAGGCGACTTCCTGGTCTGCTTCTGACGCTAAGAGGCGAAAGCTAGGGGAGCGAACGGGATTAGAAACCCCGGTAGTCCTAGCCATAAACGATGGATACTAGGTGTTGGTGGTCCTAACCCCATCAGTGCCGAAGCTAACGCGTTAAGTATCCCGCCTGGGGACTACGGCCGCAAGGTTAAAACTCAAAGGAATTGACGGGGGCCCGCACAAGCAGCGGAGCGTGTGGTTTAATTCGAT
>Ga0315268_10001680_pt1 | contig 25521 bp, 23 predicted proteins | sample C1_top_MG_FD_204535 | JGI IMG/M metagenome (GOLD analysis project Ga0315268, IMG submission 204535) | Sediment microbial communities from Yellowstone Lake, YNP, Wyoming, USA - C1_top | ecosystem: Environmental > Aquatic > Freshwater > Lake > Sediment | place: USA: Wyoming | collected 2017-08-01
GCCACGATATCGCTCAGCGAGAAGGACCCCACCATGAGGATGATGCTCATGACGGTGATGAGGAGGGGAATCTCGTAAGCGATGTTTTGGGCTACCGAGCGGATGGCCCCGAAGACCGCATACTTGTTGTTGGAGGACCAGCCGGCCATGAGGATGGCCAGCACCGCCATGGTGGAAAAGGCCAGGATCAGGACGATGCCCACGTTCATGTCCCGGATGATCAGGGTCTGGGAAAAGGGGATCACCAGGAAGGACAGCAGCACCGGCAAAAAGACCACCACGGGGGCCAGCCAGAAGATGGGTTTGTCCACCTCATCCGGGGTGATCAGTTCCTTGCCCATGAGTTTCAAGGCGTCGGCCACGGTCTGGACCGCGCCGTGGGGGCCCACCTCCATGGGTCCCAGGCGCAGTTGCATGTGGGCCGAGACTTTGCGCTCCATCCAGATGAGAAACAGGGCGTTCACCGAGACCAGGGCGATGACCCCCACCAGGCCCAGGATCATGCGGGCCACCTCACTTGCCAGGATCTGCGAAAATTGCTCCATGTGTCGCTCTTTGCCGGCTTAACGGTCGATTTCCGGAACCACCACGTCCACGGACCCCAGGATGGCCACCAGGTCGGCCACCAGGGTGTCCACGGCCAGTTCCGGGAGGATGCTCAGGTTGCCGAAGGAGGGCACCCGGAGCTTGATCCGGTAAGGCTTGATGTCCCCCTGGCTGACGATATAGCAGCCGAACTCGCCCCGGGCGGTTTCCACGGCCTGGTAGACTTCGCCGGCCGCGGGTTTGAGGCGCTTGGGAACCTTTTCCGCCATGATGGGGCCGTTCGGGAGCTTGTCCAGGGCTTGCTCGATGATGCGCAGGCTCTGCTCCATCTCCCGGACCCGCACCAGGTACCGGTCCATGATATCGCCCTGGTCGCCGATGGGAATTTCAAAGTCGAACACCGGATAGACGGAATAGGGCTCGCTCTTGCGGATGTCGTAAGGGATGCCGCTGCCCCGGACCATGGGGCCGGTGAGGCCCCAGCGCACGCATTGCTCTTTGGTGATGACGCCGACGTTCCGGGTCCGGTTAATGAAGATGACGTTCTTGGTCACCAGGTCGTCATAGTCCTTGAACCGGGTGCGCAGCCTTTGCACGAAGGCCCGGGTGCCGGTGATGAACTCGTCATCAATATCCTGGGGGACTCCACCGAAGCGGTAGTAGCAGTAGGTGAGCCGGGAACCGGTGATGCGGTCCAAGAGGTCGAGGAGATTTTCCCGGTCGTCGAAGCAATAGAGAATGGGCGTGAAGGCCCCCAGGTCCAAAAGGTAGGCGCCGACCCACAACAGGTGCGAAGAGATGCGGTTGAGCTCGGTGCAGATCACCCGGATGAACTCGGCCCGCTCCGGCACGGTGAGGCCGATGAGCTTTTCCACCGCCATGCAGTAGCACTGGTTAAAGGCCAGGGCATGGAGATAGTCAACCCGCGCCATGTTGGGGTAGAACTGCTGGTAGTTGCGGTTCTCGGCCATGTGCTCATGGGCCCGGTGGCCGTAACCGATGACCGGCTCGGCCTTGGTGATGAACTCGCCGTCCATCTCCAGGAGCACCCGCAAAACCCCGTGGGTGCTGGGGTGCTGGGGGCCCAGGTTGAGCGTGTAAGTCTTTTCTTCCAGGGATAGCTCGATCATTTCTCAGGCTCTTTATTCTCAGGCTCGGCTTCGAATACTTTCAACAGAGGATGGAAATCCGCATCCTCCGGCAGCAGCAGACGTTTCAAATTGGGGTGGCCGGCAAAGCGGATGCCGAAAAGATCGTAAACCTCTCGCTCGTACCAATCCGCCGCCGGGTAGACCTGGCTGATGGTGGGGGCCTCCTGCTCCAGGGGCAGGGAGGCGTGCACCACGGTGCGGCACAATTCCTGGAAATGGGCAAAGTGGTACACCAGGGTAAAGGACTCCCGAAAGTGGAGGGCGGTGAGGGATTCCAAGAAGCAGCCCTCGCCCAGCATGGCCTGGGCTACGGCCGGCATTTGCTCCGGCCGGGCGGCGACCTCCAGGTGATAGCCGGTCTTGCTGTAGTCGCCGGCAGCCACCTTTTCCAGCCCCAAAGGGGCCAACGCCATTTCGATCTGATCCTTTAGCATTATCTGAATTTCCTGAGGCGGCCCCGCTTGGTGATCTTCTCTTCCAGGAGCAGGATGCTCTCGATGATGGCTTCCGGGCGGGGCGGGCAGCCGGGGATATAGACGTCCACCGGGATGATCAGGTCGGCCCCGGGGACGATGGCATACTGATTGGGATAATAAAAGGGACCCCCGGAGATGGCGCAATTGCCCATGGCGATGACCCACTTGGGCGCCGGCATCTGCTCGTAAAGCCGGACCACCGCCGGGGCCATCTTTTTGGAGATGGTGCCGGCGACGATCATCAGGTCCGACTGCCGGGGTGAGGGCCGAAAGACCCCGGCCCCGAAGCGGTCCAGGTCAAAGCGGGCCATGCCGGCGGCCATCATTTCGATGGCGCAGCAGGCCAGCCCAAAGGTCATGGGCCAAAGGCTGTTGGCCCGGGCCAGGTTCAGGGCCTCCTCCAGGAGGCCGAACCGAATTAGAGGTTCTCCTGTCTTCGCTTCCAAGTAAAAACCCCCCTGCACCAGGCATAGACGATCACCAGGGAGAGAATGCCGATGAAGATGGTGATTTCAATGAGGTCCCGCCACACATAGCCCTTACCGTAGGCCAGGAGCACCGGGAAGAGGAAGAGCACGTCCACATCGAAGGCCAGAAAGAGCAGGGCGAACAGGTAATAAATGATCGCCACCTGCACCCAGGCGCTGCCGATGGTGGGGACGCCGCATTCGTAAATCTCGTCACGGGTGGCGCCGAAACTCCGGGGCGCGATGAGGTAGGCAATGACGATGGGGCCCAGGGCGAACAGCGCCGCCGCCACCAGGAAGACCAGGACGTAGGAGAAATCGCTCAAGGCTGCCGGAATTTCCAAGGCTATCTCCTTGTGCTTTTTGGTACAAATAATTGCGCTTTTTATAACAAAGCCGGGAAAACTTAGTCAAGGAGTTTTTTGTTTTTTCTGAGAATCCCGGGCCTGTGCATGAGGCCTTAGATGAGCGTGGGGAGAGGTTTACTTTTCAAGCTTCATGGGCTCTCGCACGGCTCATAAACGTTTGCTTGAAAAAAGAATGAGGGAATCGGGTCATTAATTGTCGGGGCGAGTTTCCGCGCCCGACAACCGGGCGGGGGGACCCCGCCACTGCGTGCTTCCAATTGACATGGTTGGTTGCCCGGGAATGTGGCTCCCTTCCGGCGGAAAAATTACCATCACATCATCAAGCGAGCCGGGCAAGAATGCATTCGCCTGGCGTCTAAAGCGGAAATAGGATAAAAACAACGCATGGCTCACTGGGAAGATTTGCGCATGGCGGAATTTCCGGGGTGGGTGGCCAAGGCCCGCACCGTGGTGCTGCCGGTGGGGTCCCTGGAAGAGCACGGCCCCCATCTGCCCCTGGGGACGGACACTTTTCACGCCCTGGAGCTGGCCCGAAGAGTGGCCCTGATAAGGCCGGTTTTGATCGCGCCCCCCGTTTTCTACGGCATGTGCCGCTCCACCCGGGAGCACCCGGGGACCGTCAGCATCTCCGGGGATACCCTCCGGGGCCTGGTGTTGGACCTGGGCCGGGAGTTTTACCGCCAGGGGTTGAGATCCATGCTCATCCTCAGCGGCCACGCCGGCGGCACCCACATCGCCGCCCTGGTGGAGGCGGCGGAAATCCTGCTAGCCGATCTACCGGAAGTGCACGTGGCGGTGGTCAACATCCTGGACCTGCTCCGGGACATACTGAACGGGCGTCCCGACCTGGTGCAGACCAAGGGCGACTCCCACGCCGGGGAGGTGGAGACGGCCGTGATGCTGGCCGCCCATCCGGAGCTGGTGAAGGGCTCGGCGCCGGCCGAGTGGCCGTCCTTCCCCAAGCACCTCCTGGTGCGGGACAAGCGGCGCTATTGGCCCGGCGGGGTCTGGGGCGATCCGGCCCGGGCCACGGCGAGCCAGGGGGAGGAAATCCTGGAGGCCGAAGCCCGGCGCCTGGTGGAGGTCATCAGCGCCCTGGAAGCGATGTAGGGTGGGCATCGCCCACCTGCACGCGGCCTTTTTTATCGGCGGGCAGTGCCCGCCCTCGCCTTCGGGTGTCCGGTGTCTGCGCCGCCGAGGGCGGCGGCGCTACATTTTCATGGTTTACGGGTGGGCCAAAGGCCCATGAGGAACGGTTTGAAAAGTTTTGGGTCCCCTTCGGAAGGGCACGGCAAGCCGTGCCCGGCTGGCGCAGGCTGAAGCCTGCGGCTACAAATGACCATCTATTCTTTTTTTTATCTTTTGTGGCGGCCTGCGAGACATGAAGTTACATTCGCGCTGACAGAAACCGGCTTTGCGATAGACGGGATTGTCTTATTGGCAAGTATCTTCATTAAACTAATGGGCTAACTTTCGCACTGCCATGCCGCGAGAAGGGAGAAAGCTTCCAAAACATTTTAGAAGATATTTCCCTTCCCACTCCTCAATCCATCCTGGCTGGCCTCCGCAAAATTTACTGTCAATCCGCTCTTAAAGGGGTAAAGGATGTAGCGCCGCCGCCCCCGGCGGCGCAGAAATGATGTAGAATCGCCGAGGGCGGCTGTTCTACAAATAACTGATCAGTAGTTTTACCTAGGTGGTATTAAGTAGTTTTACTTAGGCCAAATTGGGTATTTTTGCGTATTGTTATTTTCCTTCAACACCAATAATTATAGGGGAACTAAAAACCAGCAAAGGGAGAAGGCCATGCTCACCAGCATTGTGATTTTCTGGTTGGGGACGATGTTGACTATGGTATCTCTGGCGGTTTTGCTGGGTGTGGCCCGCAATGCCGACCGTGGCGGCCCGCGACGCCCGGCCCGGGCGGCCTTTTACCGCCAGCGGCGAAGGTCCGGTTACAGTCCGCGCCGGCGTTTTTTCTGAATTCAGGCCAGAGTGGCCGTAACCGGATACTTCTTTTGGGGAAGGTTCGGTAAAGTCACTTTCGGTGTGCCGACACCTCCGCCGGCCCAACCTGCCGGCGCAGCCTCAAGAGTTTAGCATTCCTTTAATTTCTGCCTCCTTCCGTTCTCAGAAATCAATACCCGAAATCCAGGATCTCACCAGTGCCGCCATGGGCGGCCCGGGTGGTCCCTTTCCCCGATGCGAGCCAGGGGCTGCATGATCACCCCATCTCTAGCCAGGGCCGCTTTTTGCGCCCGGCGGCGCCGGTAGATCAAGCAGCGCGACAACGAAGTGAACGGCATTTTTTTCAAGAAAAATTTGTCCAAAGAGCGGACAGGAATTCAAGAATTCGTGCAGATTTTGGACATTAAGGCTTCATAACATTGCGCCTTATTTAAATTCAGTAGAAATATCAGGTAAATGACTTCTTGGCATCAAGAATGCAACCTAATAGTATCGAAATTACTTCCAAAGAGGTTCAAGATGAAAACCAGTCTCTTCGATAAAATCCATAGAATCTTGACCGATCCCGTCAATATCGTCTCAGGGGCCTTGTTGATCTTTCTGCTGTTAAAATAGCCCTCCGCCGCCCTACCAGAAGAGAAGAAAATATCAGGTGCAAATGATTAGGGGATTTCCGGAGCTAGCTTAGCCCAGGCTTTTCTGCCGGATGAAGCGATCCAGGAGGCTGAAGATCTCCTGGTTGCCGCAGAAGTCGGCCCGCCGGATGTTGGCGGCAAACTCATCCAGGCGGGCCTCAAAGGAGGGGATCAGGTCCGGCCCGGGCTGCAACCCGGCGTGGTAGCGGCCGTAGCCCAGGCTCTCCAGGTAGAAAGCGTTGAGGAACTGTTCGAAGGCGTTTTTGATGGGAAAAGACAACACCGGCTTGCCGTAATAGAGGGCTTCCGAGATCATGGTGTGGCCGGCGCCGCAGACTACATACCGGCAGGAAGCCAGATCCTCCAGGAAGCCGTCCTCAGAGTTCTTCTTGAAGTGCAGATTGCCGTCCTGACCATAGCGGTCAAATCCATAGACCATGACCGGACGGGGAATCTCCTTGAGGAAGTCAAAAAAACCCCGAAAGGTTGGGTGTCCCTGGTAGGCCAGCACATGCTCCCCGGGCCTCGGGGAGCGCTGCAGCACGCTTTTCCGAAGTAAAGGGGGCACCAGTTTGACCGTGGCCCCGGATCGCACCGGGGGCTGAAAAAAGGAAGTCACCATAAACGCCGAGGCCCGGTGGTACAGCAACCGGATGACCGTAGCCGTGGTCCAGTAATCTGGGAGGCGTCGCAGCGGCACCCGGTGCCGGCAGCAGGTGATGATATGCTGGTGGTCCAGGGAGAGGCAGGGAAGGCCGAGGTGCCGGGCGCCCCGGGGGACGAGAAATTCGTAGTCGCTCAGGGCCACATCGGGTTGGAAGCGGCCCATCAGTTCCAGCACCCGGCGCTGGGTCGCCCGTAAGCGAATCCAAAACCAGAGATTGGTCAGCAAGGTGGGGAAAACCGCGAGGCGGTGCTCATGGTAAACCGTATCCGGGCCGGAAAGTGTCGCCACCGGATATTCCCGCCCGAGGATGTCGGCCCCGGCCCCGAAGCTGAGGAACAAGAATTCATGCTCCGGGAAATGGCGGGCTACGGTCAAAGCCCGGACGGCATGCCCATGGCCGCTCCCCTGCACTCCGTAGAAAATCTTCGCCACAGTCTTAACTTGAACAGGCCGGCATCTTTAAGCCAGGTTTCAGACTCGAATCCATCGCCACAATAAGAACCTTGAAAAGGCTTCGAAGCATTCCTTCACACCCCCTGCCAAATTGCCGGCGACAGGAGCGGAGTGTCAAAGCGCAGAGCCAGAAATTCCTTAGGTCAACCAGGGCGTCCTCACTTTCATGTACAGATTCCGGGGCTAAAGGGTCCGTTGCTTATTCACGGGAATCTTCGCTTGGGGACGATTCAGGTGATGGTAGTCAAGAAACCAGCGGACAAACCGGGGGATGCCGACCTCGATGGGGGTAGCGGGCTGAAAATTAAGCCTGGCCTGAGCCCTGGAGATATCGGCAAACGTGGCCGGGACATCCCCCGGCTGGATCGGTTGGAGATCCTGGATGGCCTGCACCTGCAGTTCTTCCTCCAGAAGCCCAATCACCCGGGGCAGGTTTTCAGCCCGGTGGTTGCCCAGATTAATGATCTCATAAGGCTCCAGGCCGGGAACCATCAAGGCCGCCAGGACGCCCTGGACGATGTCGTCAATGTAAGTGAAATCCCGTTGCATCCGCCCATAGTTGAAGACCTGGATGGGCTCGCCTTTCAGCATGGCCTGGGTGAACAGCCACATGGCCATATCCGGCCGGCCCCAGGGGCCGTACACGGTGAAGAACCTCAGACCCACGGTGGGCAAGCCAAAGAGATGGGAGTAGGCATGGGCCATCAGTTCGTTGGCTCTTTTGGTGGCGGCGTACAGACTGATGGGGGTGTCCACCCGCTGGGTTTCGGCAAATGGCAGCTCCGTCAGGCCGCCATAAACGCTGGAACTGGAGGCGTAGACCAACCTCTCCACCTTAAACCGCTTGGCCAGTTCCAGGATATTGAGAAACCCTTCCAGGTTAGCCTTTTGGTAGGCGAAGGGGTTGACCAGGGAGTAGCGGACCCCGGCCTGGGCCGCCAGATGGCAGATCTTCTGGGGCCGGTGCTCCCGGAACAGGGTCTCCAGAACCGCCAGGTCGGCCAGATCGCCGGCAATGGAAATAAAATTGGGATACCGCCTCAGTTCCAGATCCCGGTCGTGCTTTAAGGCAGGAGAATAATAATCATTGTAATTATCCAGTCCCACCACCCTGGCCCCGTGCTCCAGTAAAGCCCGGGCCACGTGAAAGCCGATGAAGCCGGCGCTGCCGGTGACCAGGAAAATATAATTCTTAACCTTGGGGATCCCAATATCCATAACGGCATTTATCATAGCAAAACCACCCCAAGGGTGCAAATCCGCATTACGAGGCCTTGATGGCGGCGCGCTTTAAATTTTGGGATGTCTCAGGGTGGTGCCCTGTTTGTCTGGGGCAGACCTGGACCCCAAAAACAAAAAAAATACCATTATTAACTCAAGACCGCATCTTTGCCCTTGATAAAGGTTGTCTTTGCTGATCATGGGGTACCTGAGCTACAGTCATCGGCTGCAAAATATTGATCTTTACTCTCCTGATAAAACAGAGGAAAAACAGACCATGGCTAAGTTCAAACCCGGGCAATCCGGCAACCCCAGCGGCCGACCCAATTAAGTATACTGTCTTCGCGAAAAAATGCGGAATCCCGGGTCAGCACTTTTAAAAATTATATCGATGGGCCGAGCAATCCAACATCTGAACATTTGAGGAAGATAGCTTCAATTTATCGCGTAAAGTTAAACTGGCTGATCTTAGGAGAAGGAGAGCCTTTTGTTGAGGGGGAGCTCAGGAATCCACATGCCAGGGCAAAGTAATGGCTACTGACCCGGTAGTGCAACTTCTCAATGAGGAAGAGGAGTGGGCCGGGGTCGCCCTTACCCCAGAGCAACGCACCGCCACCCTGAAAATTCTCCGGGAGATTATTTATCGGGATCTGAGTTTCGTTCGGGAATTGTTACACTCCATTTCAGGAGGGAAGAAAGAAGGAGGAGAGAAATAGGATGGTTAGCAGGCAATTGGTTTTTAAGCGTTTAATTTTTGGACAGTCGCCTAAGCTTCACAACCATCTCAATCTACCATAACTTACTGAAATTTAATGAATTATATTTTCCAGATTCTGGCAGATTTTTATCTTTAGGCAGATTTTGGGGAGGTCGTCCACATAATGGATTAATATTACAAGTTTCTTCCTTCGCCTGGAATGATAAGTTAGCAATACTATAGTTTAACAGCTAGCAAACACTAAGTGCTTTAACTGATTGTTTAAGGTGCAAAAAAAATCAGCTAATTTTAATTTGAAAAAGTCTTTGAAAATTTTGGGTTGACAAATAATTCGAACTAGGTAATTATTTTTAAATCTGGTAGGTAAAAATACCTATATCACTATGGCTAAAAGTTAGGGATTTTTCGGTAAAAATACCTAGACTTGCCTTTCCCATGCAAAAATTGAATCTTCTTCTACCTTTTTGGCGGTCCATTGATTGGCTGGAACCAAATATCTACCGTCACTCTGGCAAAACCTGCGAGCGACAATACCTGAGTCCTTGCTCTCCAAATTCACATTGATTATTAGTTAACTAGCTGTAATTGCAAGATTAATAGCTTTTCTCAAATGTAATTCGCAGGCCGGAGGTATGTCTTTTCTAAAAAAGTTGGCGGAAAATGGTCTATCCAGCAACAAACCAGCAGACTCATCAGGATGCAGGACTGGCCTGGTACGTTGTCCATACCCGCAGCCGGCACGAAACGAAGGTCCAATCGGGCCTTGAGGCCCGGGGCCTTGAGGTCTTCCTTCCCCGAATCACCTTGCGCAGCCGCCGCCGGGACCGGTTCCAGCTACTGTCAGCTCCCTTATTCCCGGGCTACCTATTTGTCCGCACCGACTTGAGTCCGTGGGCCTATGATGGCATCATCCGACATCAGGGGGTGGTGCGCATCCTGGGCAGCAAGGATCGGTGTGTACCTGTGGCCCCTGAAACCGTGGCCTCTATTCAGTCGATCCTGGAGAGCGGCCGCAGCTTTTATCCTTGGCCCCGCCTGCTGCCGGGCCGACGGGTGCGAGTGGTTGCCGGCCCACTTTGCGGCGCCATCGGTACAATCCGGCGCCGGAAACCGGGAAAGTGCCGTTTGGTGGTAGGGGTGGAGCTCTTGGGGCGGTCCGTGGCAGTGGACCTGGAAGAAGAGTGTGTGGAGCCGCTCTCCTGAGGGTCACTACGCCTTGCGGCTCTTAAGTACGATCACATTTTGATGGAGGACCGACAATGCCCCACAGGCTGATCAAGAAGTTTAACGCGGCCATCCGGACAATCGGAAGACTTGGGTGGCTTTCGGTCGCCCTAATATTCATAGGGACAGGCTTGTTGACAGGATGCGGCGGTCCCTCCCAGCAAGTCATCACTACCCAGGCGCTCTCGCAGATGCAAGCCCAGGACCCCAACCAGAAACTACAAAACCAGCTGATGCTCCAGGCCACCCAGACTTCCCTAACCAGCTATAAAGACTATCAGGTGGGGCCGGAAGACCAATTAGTCATCGAGATCTTTGGCCAGGACAAACTGCGCCGGGAACTCAGGGTCAACGGGCAGGGAGAGATCACCATGCCGCTGGTGGGGGTGGTCAAGGTGGCCGGTTTGACCCCGGGGCAGATCGAAAAGCGTCTGGTGGAATTATATGACGCCCAGTGTCTGGTAAATCCACAAATTACGGTGGGGGTCAAGGAATTCCGCCATCAGCGGGTGGCCGTCACCGGGGCGGTGGCCAAACCGGGCCCCTATGAGATTATCGGTCCCCGCACCCTGTTGGAAGTGTTGGCCTTGGCCGGCGGGTTTGTGAGCTCCAGCAATGCAGGAGCCGGTGATGTCGTCAATGTCATCCGGCATCAGAACGCCCCAGATCTGGCCAAGGTGATGAAAGAGGGAACCTCCCATCCTTTTGCCCCAAAAACAGAAACCCTGGTAATCGATCTCCGTCGCCTGGTGAGTGGGCAGGCGCCGGAATTAAATATCACGGTGTCCAACGGCGATGTGATCCATGTGCCCTTCGCCGGCACCGCCTATGTCCTGGGGGCGGTGAGAAAGGCGGGGAATATCGTGGTTAAGGAAAAATTGACCGTATCCCAGGCGGTAGCGCTGGCTGGAGGTATCGACCCCCTTTTAGGGAACAGTAATATCACCGTTATGCGCTTTGATGAACAGGGCAAGCCCATCAGCATTACTACAAATCTGGATAGCATCATTGCCAGGAAGGATCCGGATCTTTCTGTGAAGGACAATGACGTAGTGGTGGTCGAAGAAAGTTCAATAAAAAAGGCCCTTTACCTTTTCAGGAACATGATGCCTGTGAGTGGAGGATATAGTATCCCGATGGCTTATTAAGCCCACCTACCAACTCGGAGAAATAACTTATGTCAAATCATGACCAGCCCCCCATGGTAGTCCCGCAAAACTTCCCGACGTTGGCGTCTCCGCCCCCCGGGATGGATTATGACACTGAAATGTTTCGGGGACGGGACCCCCGGGAATATCTACAGATCCTGTTGAAACGAAAATGGTGGATCATCGGCACCTTCCTCAGTATCTTCATGGTCGGGGCTCTTTATACCTTCACCCGGACGCCCATCTATCACACCGCGGCGACGTTGCAGATCACCCAAGATAACCCCGGCTCCCAGGTGAGCACCGCGGACGACAGGCTGTCCCGGTTCGCCGATACCGCCGATACTATGGAGAAGTTCCAGCAGACCCAATATAAGATCATGCAGAGCTGGTCCCTGGCCAAGCGCGTCATCCAGGCTCTGAACCTCGCCGATCACCCAGATTTCAAGTCTATCCGGGAAGAGAACCCGGACAAAAGTAAGGCCCAGATTGAAGATGCCATGGTGGGCCTGATTTTGGCAAATTTAGAGGTCAAACCGGTCAAAAATACTTTCTTAGCGGAAGTGTCCTTTGAATCTCCTAACAAGTCGCTGGCGCAACAGGTGGTCAATGCCGTTGCCGATGAATATATGTACCTGTCCATCGACCGCCGCAATGAGTCTTTTGCCCTGGTAAGAAAATGGCTGGATAAACAGCTCCAGGAAATGGCGACTAAGGTGCAAGAGGCTCAGAAAAAGCTCTATAAATTCGGCCAAAAGACCGACATCTACACCCTGGAAGATAAAGATAACGTCGTGGTCCAGAAATTCATCGATCTGAGCGGTCTGCTCACCAAGGCCCAGGCCGACAAAATGGCCAAGGAGGCGCAATTTCAGCAGATTAAAGATAAAGGCCCCGATGCCCCGCTGATCGTCAATCATCCTTTAGTTGCCTCACTGCGCCAGCAGTTGGTGGCCCAACAGGCCAAGGTTTCGGCCATGCAGAAGGTCTATCGGGGCGGCCATCCGGACCTCCAGGCCGAGCAGGCCAACCTGGCTGAATTTCAGACCCGCCTGAAGGCCGAGGTCCAACGCCTCCAGGAAAGTGTCAAGGCCGATTATGAAGCCACCAGCCGGACGGAAAAACTCCTGAACGATAGTTTCTTGGCCCAAAAAGGGCAGATGGTCAAGCTGCAAGATAATCTCACCGATTTTCAGATCCTGAAGCGGGATGCCCAGACCACTGAGCAGCTCTACCAGGCCCTGCTATCCCGGGTCAAAGAGGCCAACATCGCCAGCACCATGGTGCCTTCCAACGTGGCGGTCATCGACCCGGCGCGGCTGCCGAAATTCCCCTTTAAGCCCAACAACGGGCGCAATCTGGCATTGGCCACGGTTCTGGGCCTGACCTTAGGCGTTGGCCTGGCCTTTTTGCTGGAATATCTGGACGACTCCATTAAATCTCCTGCAGACCTGGAACAGGCTTGTTATTTGCCTTCCCTGGGGGTTTTCCCGCTATTGGGCGGCAAAGACAGGAGTATTGGGGCCAGTCTGGCAAAGCCCAAGGGGTGGGCCCTGTGGCAGTATCTTCCCTGGCGGCAACGTGACGGCAAGAGCAAGCCGAACACGGCGGATATGGATTTAATGGTTTACAAACATCCCAAGTCCGCGCTCACCGAAGCCATCCGCCACGCCCATACCTCCATCATGCTCTCCGCCGCGGGGAAGCCGCCGTGTGCCATCATGGTCACCAGTCCTAATCCCTCTGAAGGAAAAAGCATGGTCGTCGCCAATTTGGCGCAGGCCATCGCTCTGGATGGACATCCGGTGATCATGATCGATTGCGACCTGAGGAACCCGAGGCTCCATAAGATTTTTCAGAATTATTCCCAGCCCGGTTTGACCAGCTACCTGACCGGCAGCGCTTCCTTAGAAGAGATTCAGCGCTCGACCTCGGTCCCCAACCTGAAGCTCATTCCCTGCGGGGCTTCGCCCCCCAGCCCCGGGGTTCTTTTGAACTCCGAGCTCTTCAGAGAACTGCTCGCCGAACTGCGGCAGCAGTTTCGCCACATCATCATCGATACGCCGCCGGTTCTAGGTTTTGCTGATGCCAGGATCATCTCCGTCCTGGTGGACGGAGTGCTAATGGTAACCAAATCTCATTCCACCCACAAGAGCGCTGGACGCTTGGCTTACCAACTCCTCAGTCGGATACAGGCTCCCGTAATGGGAGCTGTCTTGAACGGCCTCGACACCCATGGTCATGCCTATGGGTATCATTATCGTTATTATTATGGATATTCTTCCCATTATGGGGATAAGCGGGGATAAGTGGTGCTATTGGAGGGCTCGGATTATCGCTTAAGCTATAATTGACATAATCAAAAAGTGGTGCGGCACTAACTTATGATGCAACGAGAGATGAAATATTGGCATGTATCGCTCAGATTTCATAAATGCAGAGTTGGTGCTCTCCCTGACCGCTTGGATAGTCCCACAATTGCACCTAAACATAATCATCCAATTACCAGCAATCGTTTATTACTGTCCTCCTGGCTGAGAAGATAGGCACTCCATGCTGGCCCAATTTAATAATCGCCGCTTTTACATTGTCCTGGTAATCGACATCGTGCTCTTCGTGATGGCCTTTGTCGGCGCCTACCTGCTGCGTTTTGACTTCACCCTGGACCCCTTTTACCGCCATCAGATATTGCTGGTCTTACCGTTTCTGTTACCCGGTAAGATCCTGGCATTCTTCCTCTTTGGCCTCTATCGGGGCATGTGGCGTTACACCAGCCTGAATGATTTGTGGCGGCTGGTGCAGGCCAGCCTGTTATCCATGTTGTTTTATATTGCCGCCACTCTCTATATTTACGGCTTCCAAGGCATTCCCCGCTCGGTGTTCTTTCTTGACGCCATTCTCACCTTTCTCATGACCGGCGGACTGCGCATGGGTATTCGCCTTTTCTACGCAGTCACTTCGGGTTCCGAGAGCCTCTGGCCTTATAGCCTCCCGAGGCTTAACGGCCCCCGGCCCCAAGAAAAAATCGTCCTCATCGTGGGTGCCGGCGGCGCCGGAGAAAAGATGCTCCGGGAAATTTTCGACAATCCCCACCTGAATTACCAGGTGGTGGGCTTCCTCGACGATGACCGCGTCAAATGGGGACGCACCCTGCGCGGGCTGAAAGTCTTTGGCGGCGTGGAAAAACTACCTGAAGTGATGGCGAGCGTGCGCCTGGACGAAGTGCTCATTGCCACCCCTTGCGCCACCGGCCCCCAGATGCGGCGTATTATCGAGGTCTGCGAGCGTTGCGAAATTCGCTATCGGACGTTACCGGAAATCGGCGCCATCATCGACGGCAAGGTGAGCATCAAGAGCCTGCGGGATGTGAAATACGAAGATTTACTGCGGCGCGACCCGGTGAAACTGGATACCACGGAAATGAGCCGGTATCTCGAGGGCAGACGGGTGCTCGTCACCGGCGCCGGCGGCTCCATCGGCTCGGAGCTGTGCCGGCAAATCATCCGCTTTGACCCCAAAGAAATCATCCTGGTGGATGTCAGTGAGGCCCACCTTTTTAAAATCCAAATGGAACTGCAGCACGAACTGAAATTCTCCCGCCACCGGTGTATCCTCAGCCGGGTGCAGGACCGGCCGCTGATGGACCACGTCTTCAGCGCCCATCGGCCTCACCTCATTTTTCATGCCGCCGCCTACAAGCATGTGCCCCTCCTGGAAAACAATCCGTGGAAGGCGATTTCCAACAATGTCTTGGGCAGCCGGGTGGTGATGGATCTGGCGCGGCAATACGGGGTGGAGCGTTTCGTTTTGGTTTCTACGGATAAGGCGGTGCGGCCGACTAACGTCATGGGAGCCAGCAAGCGCCTGGCGGAGCTCATTTTGCAATCGCGGCAAGGCAATGACGTCCGCTTTATGGCGGTGCGCTTCGGCAACGTCATCGGCTCCTCCGGATCGGTGCTCCCCCTTTTCCGGCGGCAGCTGGAACATGGGGGCCCGATAACGGTGACCCATCCCGAGGTGACCCGCTACTTCATGACCATCCCCGAGGCGGCCCAACTGATCCTCCAGGCAGGGGGGCTGGGCGAGGGCGGAGAAATTTTTATCCTGGAAATGGGCACGCCGGTCAAAATCGCCCAGATGGCCGAAGAGCTGGTGCGCCTCTCCGGGAAAGAACCGGGCAAAGACGTGGAGATTATCTTCACCGGTTTGCGGGAGGGGGAAAAACTTTACGAAGAGCTCATCACCCAGGGCGAAGGCATCGTGGGCACCGGCCATGAAAAAATTATGGTGCTCCGCCCCGACGGCTGGAACGGCAAAAACAACCAGGCCGAATTTACCGGGTGGCTTGATGCAGCCCTGGAAGACCTCTATCGCATCGCCGATACCCATGACCCTCAGGCCATCAAAGCCAAAATCAAGGAAATTCTTCCTGAATACGTGCCGCAACAGCACGTCAAAGGTGTGCTGCAGTTGAAATGCGCTAAAGTCGACGCGGCGCCGGTCGCTGGGGCTGCTCCCGAAGCCCCGCCTTTAGCCGCGTCGCCGCTGAAAGGGTAATTCCAGCTAGCGCTGTTTAAATCTCGTTCCCAAGCTCCTGCTTGGGAACGGAGTTGTGAGCCCAAGCTCCGCTTGGGCACCTTAATGATAATTAGCATAGATTCATACTTAGCCGATAGGAGCTTTGCCTTCAAGCGGGTTCCCAAGCAGGAGCTTGGGAACCAGAAAAAATTTCCAATCCATCAAGAGATTCTTGGCGGCACAGGCTTTCCAGCCTGTGCTGCGCAGGCTAAATCATGCGGCTACATTTTTCATTTTTACAGTTATGCCGCTCATGCAAAATGCCTGCCGGACACTACTGATTTTCAAATTTTCTGCAGCCAAGTTAATTTTGCAAGTAGCTCGCTTTTAATCCGAGTTACTGCTTCAAGGGATGTAAATGGTTCCCTTCAAGAAAGAAAATCTCTCAGAGCTTGCCGCCATGCCCCAGAACCTCTTAACTCCCGCTAACCTCAACGGCGCCGCCGCCCCACCCCAGTCCCTGCCGGTCCCCCGCACGGTGATCGAGCCCTCCGCCGGCTGGATTTCCCTGAAAATCCAGGAACTCTGGGATTACCGGGAATTGGTTTACTTCCTCACCTGGCGGGACATCAAGGTGCGCTACAAGCAGACCGCCCTGGGCGCGGCCTGGGCCATCATTCAGCCCTTTTTCACCATGGTGGTCTTCAGCCTCTTTTTCGGCCGCTTGGCCAAGATGCCCTCGGATGGCATTCCCTATCCCCTGTTCAGTTATGCCGCCCTGGTGCCCTGGACCTTCTTTGCCAATGGCTTGGGGCAGTCCGCCAACAGCCTGGTGGGGAGCGCCAATCTCATCACCAAGGTGTATTTTCCCCGCTTGACCATCCCCCTGGCCACGGTGCTGTCGGGCGGGGTGGATTTCGTTCTGGCCTTCCTGGTGCTGGTGGGCATGATCTTCTATTACGGCCTGGCGCCCACCCTGAACGTGGTCTGGCTCCCCCTGTTTTTCCTCCTGGCGCTGGTGACTGCCCTGGGGGTGGGTCTGTGGCTGTCGGCCTTGAATGTGCAGTTCCGGGATGTGCGCTACGTGGTGCCTTTCCTCACCCAGTTCTGGCTCTTCGCCACCCCCATCGCCTACCCCAGCAGCCTGCTGCCCGAGCCCTGGCGCACCGTTTACGGCCTCAACCCCATGGTGGGAGTGGTGGAGGGCTTCCGCTGGGCCCTGCTGGGAACCGCCACCGCCCCGGGACCCATCGTCCTGGTGTCCTCCCTGGCGGCCCTGGCCCTGCTCGTCAGCGGCGCCTTCTATTTCCGGCGCATGGAAAGAACCTTTGCCGATGTGGTGTAACTATGTCTGACATTGCCATTCGCGTCGACAATCTCGGCAAGCAATACCGCATCGGCGGCCGCCAGGAGGGTTATCAGACTTTCCGGGAAAGCCTGATGGACGCACTTCAATCGCCGTTCCGTCGCCTGGGCGCACTCCTGGAGGGACGAAATGGGCAACCGCAGGACCCCCAAGAGACCATTTGGGCCTTAAAGGATGTTTCTTTTGAGATCCGGCAAGGCGAGGTGGTGGGCATCATCGGCCGGAACGGCGCCGGCAAGAGCACTCTGCTGAAAATTCTCTCCCGCATCACCGAACCCACCACCGGCCGGGCGGAAATCCTGGGACGGGTCGGTTCCCTGCTGGAGGTGGGCACCGGTTTCCATCCCGAACTGACGGGCCGGGAAAACATCTTCCTGAACGGCGCCATCCTGGGGATGCGCAAGGCCGAAATCGCCCGCCGCTTTGACGAGATCGTCGCCTTCAGCGAAGTGGAGAAATTCATCGATACCCCGGTGAAGCATTATTCCAGCGGCATGTACCTGCGCCTGGCCTTTGCCGTGGCCGCCCACCTGGACCCGGAGATCCTCCTGGTGGACGAAGTCCTGGCCGTGGGCGACGCCGCCTTTCAGAAGAAATGCCTGGGCAAGATGGGCGACGTGGCTAAAGAAGGCAGGACAGTGCTGTTTGTCAGTCATAACATGGCGGCGATTCAACGCCTTTGTCACCGCTGCCTGTGGCTACAGAATGGGGAGATGGGGTTAGATGGGCCTTCTGATGAAGTGGTGATTAGTTATTTAAATTCGGTATCGGCGAAGTTTACCAAAGTTGAATTGCCTGGTGACTCCAATAAGCCAATGCGGCTGAGGAAAGTTCGAGTTGCTGGCCAAGTTTCCGAGAACGGCGAACCCATAGAGATGTCTGAACACGTCAACATCATCATTGAATATGATGTCAATCGGCCGGTTTCTTCATCTCATGTGGCATGTTTTATCCATACTATAGAAGGGATTTGTATTCTTGGTACCGGTGATGTTGATACCAATTCAGACGGACTGGGAATGCGCGGAGAAGGGAGATATAAGGCATGTGTTCAGATTCCTCCGAATCTTTTGGGCGAAGGAACATACACAATTACAGTCACAATGGGGATTCCCTATGTGGTTGCATACGATAGACACGAGGCAATAATCCAATTTCAAGTGATTGATTCTAGCAGCAATCGACGTAAGTTCCAGCATACTAGGCGTCCAGGTATTCTCGGCTTAGAATTGCCTTGGTCAACGGAGAAAATGTCATGATGTTTGACATCAAGCAGTTTTCGCCACGAGTTATTGATCTTGGTCTTAGGTACTTAACAAAAGTGTGGAACAGCAGCAAACCGTTTCCCCACCTTATTACTCTGACAAGCATGGTGGCTAAAGGCTGCAAGTTCGAAGTTACTACACCGATAGAGGAGGGGCGTGTTGTCAGTTTAGGTGGTGAAGCGGAATTTATGCGGAAGTTCCTTGGAGAGATTCGGGAAGGCGATGTGGTCTTTGATATCGGTAGCTGTGTGGGGTTGTACGCCTTGCATCTATCTTTACTTGGAAGAAGAGTGGTAGCATTTGAGCCCGATCCGAATTACAGAAGCCGTCTCCTGAGAAATATCTCTCTTAATAACCTTCAAGACCAAATTCAGGTAGTGGAATGGGCTGTGTCGGACCGAAAAGGTGAAGCTATGCTCTACACCGATGGGGTGGAAGGTCTATCGCCTAGTCTTAGACTAGTGGGTGAGCGGGGAGCTGTAGTGATAAGCACGGACTCCATTGATAATGCCTTAGCCCGCGGCGAGTTGCCGCATCCCACTGTGATAAAGATGGATATTGAAGGCGCCGAAATACTAGCCTTGCGGGGTATGAGACAACTCCTGAGCTCAACAAACCCTCCCGATCGCCTTTTTATTGAGTTGCATCCCCAGTTTCTCCCGCATTTTGGGTCTTCTGTGGATGAGTGCTTGAGCATAATTAAATTCTATGGATATGTACAGGAGTACTTTGTCCTTAGGGCTGATCAACTTCATTGTATTTTCAAATATAAGAATAGACAAGGTTTGAGTAATTAAATAACAAATTGTTGGATGCACATCTTGGATATGATCAACAAGGCTTCAGATCAAATTGAAATCCTTCCGGTTTCGCTATTGGATGCCCAACGTCAGTTGGTCGAGGAAATGCAGCAAATCAGCGAAGCTATGAGCATCGGCCTGGGCTGGCATTATCTCCTTGACCTTTCCTGGGCTGCACATCACCTCGGCCCTCGCGCAGGGATGCGAGTGATGGACGCCGGCGCGGGCACCGGCATTATGCAATGGTGGTTGGCCGATCAGGGCGTAGACGTGATTAGCGCCGACCGCCAGAGCCGCGCCCATTTGTCGACTGGAATCCGTCGGAGATATCGGATAAAGGGACTGCGTCATTCGGATTTGGACCCCCTCCTGCTGACTTTCCGGGATTTCTTGCCGTCCCGGTCACCACGCCATTGGCTCCAATATCCTCACAAATTAGCGGGGTCGCTGCGTTTATGGCTGGAAAAAACCGAGCCTGCTGCAGGCAAAGGCACCATTGTCATCTACAATCAAGACCTTCAATCCATACCTGACATAGCAGATAATTCGGTGGACGCCATAGTATCCATTTCCGCCCTGGAGCACAACTCCCCGGAAGGATTACGTGATTGCTTAACTGAACTTATTCGGGTGCTGAAGCCGGGTGGAAAATTAGTGGCTACGTTAGTCGCAGCTAAAGATCAGGATTGGTTTCACGAGCCCTCAAAGGGCTGGTGCTATACAGAAGCTACGTTACGGGACATATTCAACTTGCCAAATAACTGTCCATCAAATTATGATCGATATGACGAATTGTTTGAAACTTTGCAAGATTGTCGAGAACTGCGTGATAGATTAGCTGACTTCTACTTCCAGTCGGGAAGTAACGGTATGCCCTGGGGAATCTGGGATCTTAGGTATCAACCAGTAGGGGTGGTAAAAGTAAAGTTCAGTGAGTAACCCGGTTCTTCCGTTATGTTCAGTCGTTAAGTTCATATGCTCCGGGGGCCACCTCAGTCAGATTCAACCCCTCTTCCATTGCGGATGGCGGGGGCAGAGGGAGCGCCGGCCAGGGCGGTATTGCGAACCCTGTCATCAAGTTGAATGGCGGTCCTTCCCAGGTCTCAAACCGCAAAAGGAAAGGGAAGATCGATGTTCTTTCGGCACAGATTATGCTTCGGCAGACCAAGCTAAGCCATGACCAATAAAGGTAAGATCGTCGCCTTGGTCCCCATGCGCCATGAGAGTGAAAGGGTGCCGGGCAAGAACTATCGGGATTTTGGCGGCAAACCTCTCTACCACCATATCCTCAACAGCCTCTTGGCTTGTCCTCTCATTACCGAAGCCGCGATCAACACTGATAGCCCGGTAATCATGGAAGGGGTCTCCCAGAGCTTCCCCCAGGTTCGGCTCATCGTGCGCCCCGATTACTTGAGGGGAGGCCTGGTGCCGATGAATGACATCCTGCTCCATGATGTGCAGCAGGTGGAGGCCGACTACTACCTGCAAACCCACAGCACCAACCCACTCCTGCGGACTGAGACCATCTCCCGGGCCATCCAGGTCTTTTTAGCAAATTATCCGGCGCGGGATACCCTTTTTTCGGTGACCAGAATTCAGAGCCGTCTGTGGGACCGGGAAGGAAGGGCCATCAACCATGACCCGGGGGTGCTGTTGCGCACCCAGGACCTGCCGCCGGTCTATGAGGAAAACTCATGTCTTTACCTGTTCACCCGGGAAAGTCTGGAGAGACGGCAAAATCGTATCGGCGAGCGGCCCTTGATGTTTGAAATCGATCGCCTGGAGGCTTGGGATATTGATGAAGAAATAGACTTTCAGGTTGCCGGATTCCTGTATCGCAAGCGTACTGAGGGTTAATGATGGGTAGGGTTTTTAAAGTGTTGGTGATAGCACCATATATGCAACCGGTAATAGAGTGCTTCCGGTCCGTATTTGATGAAAATGGCATTGAAGTGCTGGTCCCTCCGGTTAGCGAGCGTCTCGAGGAAGCCGAGCTGCTGCAATCGGTGCTGACATCGCTGGGGTGTTCTTTTATGACTGGACAGGCGCTCATGGTGGACAGAGGCGCCACTGCTAAGCACTGAATGAAATGATAAAGAAGGCAATAAAAAGCATTTTCCCTCAATATATTTATGCTATAACTGGCGGGTACTATTCTTATTGGCGGAGACAAATGGAGTGGTATCTCTGTAGTAAACGCTGGAGTAGTGTTCAACGGTTGCGAAGGTTCAAAGACCAACATCGGGGGGAGCGATGTTTCATTATTGGCAATGGACCCAGCTTGAACCAGATGGATTTATCCTGCCTCCGAACAGAATACACCTTTGGCCTAAATCGGATCTATCTCTTATTCGAGAAACTGGGCTTTAGCACCACGTATTTTGTTTCTGTTAACCCGTTAGTGTTAGAACAATGTGCGGAAGAGATTTCGCAATTGGCGCTACCTAAGTTTATAGGGTGGGTCGGAAGGAAATCGGTAAAGTATGACGCAAATACCTGTTTCCTCAGAAGTAGTGATTCAGGGTTTTCCCAAAATAGCGATTCTTTACCCGGTTTTTCCAAAGAACCTAGCCGCTGTGTCCATGAAGGGGCCACGGTAACCTATGTTGCCTTACAATTGGCTTATTATATGGGATTCCAACAAGTCATTCTTATCGGGGTGGACCATGACTTTGCGACCAAAGGGGAGCCAAATAAAACCGTAGTGTCCACGGGGGATGATCCAAACCATTTCGCCAAGAGCTATTTCGGCAAAGGTTTTCGCTGGCAATTACCTGATCTGGAATCCTCGGAACTGGCCTATTCCGTGGCCCGGGAGGTTTTTAGGTTGGATGGCCGCACCATTCTTGACGCCACGGTAGGCGGCAAGCTCCAGATTTTCCCAAAGGTGCCTTTCGAAAGTCTATTCCAAGGGTTAAAAAAGGATGCGATGTCCTACTCTCAGTGAACTCCCTGCCGCGCCCCCGGGCAAAACCGGCTGGCCGTGGACGGTGGAGAGTCCGCCAGCGCCGGAGGCGATGGCCGATGGCTCCCCCTGGCCCCGGGTCAGCATCGTCACCCCTTCCTATAACCAGGGCCGGTTCATTGAAGAGACGATCCGTTCGGTGCTGCTCCAGGGGTATCCCAACCTGGAGTACATCATCATGGACGGGGGCAGCACCGACGGCACGGTTGACATCATCCGCAAATACGAGCCCTGGTTGGCATATTGGGTAAGCGAGAAGGACCGGGGGCAGAGTCATGCCGTCAATAAAGGCTGGCAGCGGGCCACCGGAGAGATTCTGGCCTATCTGAATTCCGATGACCTATATCTACCGGGCGCCATCCATCGAGCGGTGGAAGCCCTGTCGCAGAATCAAACCGCGGCCCTGGTTTACAGCGATGGAATCTGGATTGATGAAGCCGGAGGTTTCCTGAAGCTGCAGCAGAGCGGCCCTCTGGACGCCAGGCAAATGCTTACCGGCGCCAGCCCCTTCGGCATTCCCCAGCCCACTGCCTTCATGCGACGGGATGCCGTGCAGATGGTGGGATGGTTGGATGAATCTCTGCATATGGCCATGGATTTCGATTTGTGGGTGAAGCTGGCTTTGCGCAATCCCTTGCACTATGTTAATGGGCCCTCCTTGGCTATGCTGCGAGTTCATGCCGATATGAAAACTGCGGTCAGGATGCTGGAAGATCGGGTCTGTACGCTATCGGCTTTGGAACGGGGGCTAAGCGACCCGCACTGCCCCTCTGGCCTCTCTACCATGGGAAATAAAGCTTACGCCAGACTTTGTTTGGACCTGGCAATCATGCATTTGCAGGACCTTAAGGTCGGGCTCTCTAAGGAATACTTTATCCGTGCCCTCAGGTCTTCTCCGACAGAAACTTTGAATCTTTCCCTCAACCGCTTCCTTGTCCAATCATACCGGACAGTTATCCCGGCAGGAGTACAACATTGGGTTCGCCGCCTGAGAGGTATTGAAGAGCAGAGCTATTCCCATGTGCGGTATTAATTGTATTTTTGATCCCATCCAAAAACTGCCGGGCAAGGCAAGCCTGGTCAGTTACATGAATAGTCAGATGGTCTACCGCGGCCCGGACGATGAGGGGCTTTACCATGAGGCGCGGGTCGCCCTGGGGATGCGCCGGCTTAGCATTATCGACGTGGCCGGCGGGCATCAGCCTCTGTTTAACGAAGATCAGTCATTGGTGCTGGTCTGTAACGGCGAAATCTATAATTATCTGGAGCTGATGCAAGACCTCAAGGGGCGGGGCCACCAATTTCAATCAGCCAGTGATGCGGAGACGATTTTGCATCTCTATGAGGAAAAGGCTGAGGGGTGCCTTGAGGACTTGCGGGGTATGTTTGCCTTTGCGCTTTGGGACAGCAAGCGTCAACGTCTCTTCGCCGCTCGGGACCGGATTGGCATCAAACCGCTTTATGTCAGCGAAGGCGGCGGCATTTTGTGGTTGAGTTCGGAGTTAAAGGCCATTATTGGGGCAGCCAGGATTTCCCCGACGCTGCGCCCGGAGACGGTGTACCAGTTTCTCCAGTTTGGCTATGCCATTGACCAGAGACATACCGTATTAAAGGAAATCAACCGCGTCTTGCCTGGGGAGTATTTAATCGCCGACGCTAACGGCACGGTATTTCGGCGTTACTGGCAGTTACGCTTCGGTGGCGATGATGGGATCACGGACCGAACCGACCAGGAGATTATCAACATTTTGGAGGATGCGGTACAGCTGCACCTGCGGAGCGATGTGCCGGTGGGGATCTTGCTGAGCGGCGGCGTAGATTCTTCCACCGTTGCCGCCTTGGCGGCGCGCTCGAGTCGGAACTATGCCGCCATTTGCGCCGGTTATCAGGGTAAACAGCAGAGTGATGAACGTCCGCAAGCCCGTCAGACAGCCTCTTATTTAGGCCTGCCGGTGAAAGAGGTGATTCTGGATGCCACAACCTTTGCCGCACAGTTCGACCAGCTGGTGAGGTATGGCGATGAGCCCATCGGGGATGTGGCGGCGATACCCCAATGGGCCATATACAGTTGGGGGCGGCAGAATGGCTACAAAGTGCTTCTTAACGGGATCGGCGGCGATGAGGTTTTCTTTGGTTATCCCAAATGGAACGCCTTAGGTGAGGAAAGCAGGACCCTGGCGCCTGGTAAATTCAACGGGTGGGTCGGCTTTGATAAAGACGAATGGCACTTGCGCGTGAGCAGATTTTTGGGGGAGGTTAGCGGTCCCACTTTAAGAGAAGCCGCACCACTAGCTTACGATCCATTGTTTCCTTTGCGCGATCAGGCCCCTCCTGGCCCGGACGCCATGGCCGCGATGTTGTTCGGCACCTACCTGATGCATAATGGCTGTTTGCAAGGAGACAAACTCGGCATGGGGTGTTCGGTGGAGGTGCGGGTGCCCTTCCTCGACCATGTCCTGGTGCAGGCCGTTTTTGACCTGCCTTTGGGGCGCCGCTTCGACCGGGAGGTGAGCAAAATAATGCTCAAAAGGTTGGCTAAGGGCCTGGTGCCGGACGCCGTCCTGAACGGTGTAAAACGTGGTTTCGCGCCACCGGCTGATTTCACTCAACAGTTAGTGAGGTCGAGACTTGGTCAGATTGGTGAGGGTATCCTCTCTAGTACTGGTTGGCTTGACCGGCAAAAGTTGCACGCGGTCTGCTCGCAGACTGGCACCATGCCTTGGCTGCGGTCTAGCAGATTGCGCAACTTGCTAAAGATTCCCGAAGCCACGAGTCCTTTGTTTTTTATCTTAGCTTTCGAGACGTGGTATTCGACTTTAATAAGTTTGCCGATCCCACCCATGCCTTATTAAAATGCGTCGAATAAAGATATATAGCGATCCCGGTTACCTGCTACCTGGGCAAAGGCATGCCCAGATTCTCTTTCCTTTCTGGGGGAAGAATCCGGAAGAACCCGGCGACCCCTCATCCGGTCGGTATGATCGCTATGTTGAAATCGGAAAAGGGAAAAAAGTTTAAAACATGAATAAACAAAAAATCAAATCTTGGCTGATAGAGATTTTTGATGGCAAATTTATGGCTTTCATTCAAGCCTCACCTCTCAGATTATTAAATAAACGTCCTAGACCTGCCGACTATCATAAGATAATTTTGTCACAAGAGGAAGGTAATAATGTTATAAAAAATTTACTAATTTCTCCTAAGCCTCTAATGATTTCCAGGTTAGGAAGTGGTGAATTACATTGTTTGACATATTATTTGTGCTGCCGTAACAACCTAAAGGTTAAAAAAAGGCCTTATAATAATAGGATTCGTAATAACATGTGGCGAAATGCAGGTTTTTACCCCGCGGATAATGATTCGCTCGATGCCTTTTCTAAGTTATACATAACTTGTATTAATCATATCGATATCATAGGTGTTTGGTTTAATTTTTATGAAAATATAATATGTGAGCGATTTTGTTCGGATGCTTATTTAATACCTCTGAGATCGATTGAGCCGTATTATTTTGATAATCCTTGGAGTAAGTTATTAGAGAATAAAAAAGTCCTCGTTATTCATC